>ERZ857629.190-NODE-190-length-94590-cov-13.139144_pt1 | contig 94590 bp, 74 predicted proteins | sample MGYA00519700_ERZ857629 | MGnify/ENA primary metagenome ERZ857629 (study PRJEB31778, sample SAMEA3449351) | human gut metagenome | biome: human gut; feature: human-associated habitat; material: faeces | place: United Kingdom | collected 2010/2012 ... | reverse complement strand
ACAGTGTAAGTGGAACCATCAAGTGTAATATCTACAGTACCGTCTTCTACCATTAGATATTCTATCTTTCCATTGTTCTCATAGACAAGAGAGCCTATAACACCCCAGTCGCCCATATCTACACCGGCCTGAAAAGTATACGCCATTTCCTGATCTTCATCGATATATGCCGTATAATGATGGGCAGGAAGAACTGCCTTTCCCGTACCAGGCAGGTTAATGTCAAGCCAAAGAGCAGAACCTTTTCCGCTTAATGACAAGTCAGAGTATCTGACGTCACCGGAAAGCAGATACAAAAACACCTCATCGTACCCGATACCATACTGGTCTCCAATATATACAGCACCGGCGGAAGATGCCACAATGCCATCATAAGGAGTGGTAACCTTCACTGTCACGCTGGCCTTATGGGTGCCATCAGCGGCAACAGCAGTAATCACGGCACTTCCATCAGCAACGGCAGTTACGACGTCATCAGTGACAGTTGCTACAGACTCATCACTGGAAGACAAGGTATAGGTCTTGTCCGTAGCATTTTCAGGAAGGACAGATACTTTCAACACCTGAGTATCACCAGGCTTCAATTCAACAGAAGCAGGCGTCACCTCGATTCCGGTAACAGCCACTGTCACGTCCTTCTTTTCACAAGAAGTGAAGATGGTCGCCATACATACAGGCACCATCAGCGCGAATGCGCTTAAAATAGATTTAACCCTCATAAAAAAAATATAAAATAATACACTATTTACATCCATCCCTGGGCTGAGACTTGATGCTCAAGCCCATCGGGAGTAACAAGCACCGCTCCTACTTCAGGAAGAGCGAGATGCCCTACGACTTCAAATTTATTAAAATTTTTTTTAAATTCCTCGTACTTTGCCAAAGAAATTACATACATCAGGCAAAAATCGTCTCCCCCGTTCATGGCGGCGGAAAGAGGGTCAATGTCAAGTTCTTTTCCCAAAGAGAAACTGTTTCCTTCAAATGGAATACGGTCTGCATATAGTTTTACCCCCATACCCGAGTCTCTGTGCAATCTGAGGACGGCATCAGCAAGTCCCCTGCTTACAAAGTAACCATACGAAGGAACTATTCCGGACTTTTCTATATCAGAAACTGTAGCCGGGTCAAGATCAGGCTTGAGGTATGCCCCAAGCATCATTTTGTATTTTTCCAGCTCCGAAGGCTTTCTTTCCAGCACCTGCTGTCCCAGATAAGCCGCGCCAAGACGCCCGCTGACACAAATAAGATCTTTGCTCTTGGCTTCGGATGGTTTGCTTTCCGCTTCAGAAAGTCTGCACCCGAAAGCATTGACGCTTACAGCAAGACCATTGCGGGAAGGTACAAGATCCAAAGAAATCTTGGCATATCCATGCTCTTTAGCCGCCACAAGCACTCCCTTCCACAATTCTCGTATCTGCTCGAAATCAAGTTTGGCGGACACTCCGAGAGTGATGGAAAGAGCCCTTGGATGGGCAAGCACGGAATATAATTCACCGGTAACGGCCAATACACTCTTATATCCGAGGTGTTTCAGTGGAAAATACTCCAAATTGAAGTCGGTCCCCTCAAGCATGATGCGGCACGCATTCACATAAGAGGCACCGTCTTTGTCCTTATACCAAAGCGGCTCTTCGAAAGGGGTGTATCCACTCCCTTCGAAAAGCTGCCTTATTGCTTCCACCCGCCCCAAAGAGGCGAATGTGGGTTTATCCGTAGTGCTCAATACTAAAGGTTTCTCAAAAGATTGTTAAGATTAACCTTGCTGTCAAGAAGAGTCTTCAACTCTGCTACCGGAACTCTCTGCTGCTGCATCGTGTCACGGTCACGAACTGTTACGCAGTTATCATTGAGCGATTCGTGATCCACGGTAATACAAAACGGCGTTCCTATAGCATCCTGACGACGATAACGCTTACCGATGCTGTCTTTTTCATCATACTGGCAGTTATAGTCGTATTTGAGAATATCCATAACCTTCTGGGCGAATTCAGGAAGACCGTCTTTCTTGATAAGAGGCAGAACGGCCGCCTTTATAGGAGCCAGCGGAGCAGGGAGGCTCAGCACGGTACGAGTTTCCCCGTTTTCAAGCGTTTCCTCCTTGTATGCATGGCTCATCACGGCAAGGAACATTCGGTCCACACCGATTGAGGTTTCCACGCAATATGGTACATAGCTCTCTCCTGTCTCAGGATCAAAATATTGAAGTTTCTTGCCGGAGAGTTTCTGATGATTGCCGAGGTCGAAGTCCGTACGGCTGTGAATTCCTTCAAGTTCCTTGAAGCCGAACGGGAAATTAAACTCAATATCCGTAGCGGCATTGGCATAATGCGCAAGCTTCTCGTGGTCATGGAAACGATAATTCTCAGGACCCATACCGAGATTGACATGCCACTTCAGACGATTCTCCTTCCACTTCTTGAACCATTCCATCTCTGTTCCCGGACGTACGAAGAACTCCATCTCCATCTGTTCAAACTCTCTCATGCGGAAAATGAACTGACGCGCCACAACTTCGTTTCTGAACGCCTTGCCAATCTGCGCTATTCCGAAAGGAATTTTCATTCGTCCGGTCTTCTGGACATTAATGTAATCCACGAAAATACCCTGCGCGGTCTCCGGACGAAGATAAATGGTATTCGTGTCATCGCCTACAGACCCGAACTGGGTGGAGAACATAAGGTTAAACTGACGGACATCCGTCCAGTTCTTGGTTCCGCTTATAGGACATACGATATTGCAGTCAAGTATTATCTGCTTATATTCCGCAAAGTCACTTGCCTGCTCGGCCTTCATGTACCTGTTATGAACTTCCTCGTAGTGGGCTTTTTCGCGCAGAACGTTAGGATTGGTCTCACGGAATTTAGCCTCATCGAAAGAATCTCCGAACTTACGGCGACCCTTTTCCACTTCCTTGTTGATTTTCTCTTCTATCTTTCCGAGATAATCCTCTATGAGAACATCCGCACGATATCTTTTCTTGGAATCCTTATTGTCTATGAGAGGGTCATTGAACGCAGAAACATGCCCTGACGCCACCCATGTCTTAGGATGCATGAACACACACGCATCTATTCCGACAATATTCTCGTTCAGACGAGTCATGGCATTCCACCAATACTGCTTGATATTATTTTTGAGTTCCACACCGAGCTGGCCATAGTCATATACGGCAGCCAAGCCATCATAGATTTCACTGGAAGGAAAAATAAATCCGTATTCCTTACAATGGGCGACAAGCACCTTGAACAATTCTTCCTGTGTCATATCTTATTATTTACAATCTTGCAAATTTAATCATTTTCATCCAATATCTGCATCAACGGCCTCATAACAAAATCCCTTTCCTTCATTTTAGGGTGAGGTATCTGTAAATCAGGCGTCTGCATGCTTATATTACCATATAAAAGAATGTCTATATCAATTATTCTGTCATGATATATTCTCTGCCCGTCAGAAGAAAACTCCATTACCTCCCGGCGTCCCATATCGCGCTCTATGGTCTTACAGGTTTTCAGCACGTCTTCCGGCTTCGCATCTATATCAAAAGAGACCGCACAATTCAGAAAATCAGCTCCCGTAAAACCCCAGGCCGGCGTTTCAATTATATCTGACAATGCTTTCCAATGACACCCAAAGGACTTTTCGAGCATCTCAAGCGCCCTTTTGATATTGGCCTTTCTGTCTCCCTGATTGGTGCCTATTGAAAGATAGAGCGTCATAATTCAGGATCCATTCCAAGCGCCACGCGAGCTTCGTCCGAAAGAAGGCTCTGATCCCAGGCAGGTTCGAACACAAGATCAATCGTACATTTGGTCACGCCGGGTGTCTGTTCCACGCTGCGGCGAACATCTTCAATCACCTCATCCGCCATCGGGCAATTAGGTGCTGTAAAGGTCATCTTAATATAGACCTCTTTAGCCTTGTTGATGTTAAGTTCATAAATGAGCCCAAGATCGTATATATTTACAGGAATCTCCGGATCATATACCTGTTTTAGTGCAAGCACAACGGCCTCATAAAGAGGCGCAAGGGCCTTGACATCCTGGGGAGTCAACACTTCTTCACTATTCTCCATATTCGCAAGCTTTTCTCTTGATTGTATCAATCATGGATACCAGACCATTGGCACGGGTGGGAGACAAATTCTCCTTAAGACCTATCCGCTCCACAAAACTAAAATCGTCCTTTGCTATTTCTTCCGCCTTTCGCCCGGAATAAACGCTCACTAAAAGAGCAATGATTCCTTTAGTTATAAGGGCGTCGCTGTCGGCGCAAAATATCACTCTGCCATCTTTGATTTGAGCATCAAGCCATACTCTGGACTGACATCCTTTTATAAGTCTGTCTTCCGTTTTCAACTCCTCAGGAAATGACTCCAGGCTGTTACCCATCTCTATCAGCGCCGAATACTTGTCCAACCAGTCATCATACATGGAAAACTCCTCTATCACTTCGTCCTGAGCTTCTTTCAATGTCTTTTCCATAACTACATCAACATACATATTGCCTTGTTCAGGCTTTCCATAAAATATTCAGCCTCCTGTAAAGTATTATAAGGGGCAAAGGAGACTCTAAGCATCCCGGTCACACCGAATCTGTCCATCAACGGCTCTGCGCACATCTGACCTGAACGGACAGCTATTCCCATTTTATCCAGAATCAGCGCCAAATCTTCATGGTGACAATGTTCCACGGAGAACGAAAACAATGGAATCTTACTGAACTCCGCATCCGGAACTCCGTACAAGCGAATGCGGCGATCACTTCCGAGAGCATCCAACATAAATTCCACAATCGCCTTCTGGCTCAATGCAATCTCCTCACTGTCAGCTATTTCTCTCGCCAGAGAAAGAGCATTTTTCAGCGTTGGCGTACCGGAAATATTCTGAGTTCCCGCCTCAAACTTTCTTGGAACAGGAGCGTATGTAGAACCGGACCATCGAACAGTTTCTATCATTTCCCCGCCGCCCATATATGGAGGCATCTGCTCAAGAAGTTCCTTTTTCCCATATAAAACACCGGTTCCGGGCGCGGCAAAAATCTTATGTCCGGAAAATAGATAAAAGTCACAGTCAAGCGCCTGAACGTCCACCTTTTCGTGAACAATTCCTTGCGCTCCATCTATTAATACCTTACAACCATTTGAGTGACAAATAGATATAATTTTCTCAACAGGATTTACAAGCCCAAGAACATTTGAAATATGTGCCACACACACTATTTTGGTGCGCGGTGTTATCAGATGCTCCAAAGAGTCTATATCCAGATGACCGTTATCATCTACTTTCAGCACTCTTATGACTGCTCCGAACTGCTCACACAGGAATTGCCATGGGACAATATTGGAATGATGCTCGCTCTCCGCTATAATAATCTCATCTCCCTCGGATATAAACTTTCTTCCGAAACTTGAAGCGACCAGATTAAGGGACGCTGTAGCCCCGGAAGTAAATATTATTTCATTCGCAGAAGATGCGTTGATATACGAAGCCACAAAAGAACGTGCATCTTCGTATTGTTCCGTTGCCAAGGCCGCAATATGATGCACGGCTCGATGAAGATTGGCAGTCAACGAAGAAGCCAAATGCTCCCAGGTCCGAATTACTGAAAACGGACGAAGAGAAGTAGCTGCATTATCGAGATAAACGAGAGGTTTACCATATACAGTCTGTGACAATTGGGGAAATTCTTTCCTTAATTCCTGAACATCCATTGTAATGGTGTTTTATTTGACGGCACAAAAATACGAAGAATTTGCTTATCATTGAATATATATTGATACGCACAAAGTTTCTTTTAATGCAAATATGCTTATTTTTGCATTAGTAAAAACAAAGCAGATATGATAGACTACATCAGCGGCACCATTAAAAAACTAACGCCAACATTTGTAATAATAGAAAATGCCGGAGTAGGACACATTATGGAAATCTCTCTTCAGACTTATGACAGGCTCGAAGGGAAAGCGGATGCCATAATTTACATTCAGAGCCAGATCAATCAGAGAGAAGGAACTCAGATTGACTATGGTTTTTCTTCCGAGGAAGAAAGGGCTTTGTTCAGAAAAATAACCTCAGTATCCGGTATGGGAGCATCTTCAGCCAGGATGATATTGTCCTCCCTCTCCCCTTCGGAACTTAAAGAAGCCATCCTTTGTGAAGATGTCACAAGGCTCAAATCAGTAAAAGGAATAGGCTTAAAAAGTGCACAAAGACTCATACTGGAGCTTAAAGACAAATTCAATAAAGATGATGAATACAACTCAGAGCTATTCATCAGCACGGACAAGAGTGACAATACCAAAGAGGCTATGGCAGCACTGATAAGTCTTGGATTCAGCAAGCCAAATATCAGCAAAGTCATTCAGACTATACTCAAATCCAAACCTTCCGCATCAGTGGAAGAACTTATAAAGGACGCATTAAGACTGCTCTAATCCCCTATCTTCCGAAATACAACAAAAGTACAGAGATATCAGAAGGCGAAACTCCTGATATTCTTGAAGCCTGCGCTATTGTCCGAGGGTTGTATCTATGCAGTTTCTGACGGCACTCGATTGACAATCCGGAAACATTATCATAATCGAAACCTTCCGGTATCTCCAGTCGCTCAAGTCTTCGCAGCTTTTCCGCATTGGCAATTTCCCTGTCTATATATCCCTTATACTTGATACCAATCTCCACGCTCTGACATATTTCATCAGGAGACATGTTTGAAGGTATAAGGTTTTTTGTTCCACGTGGAACAATTTTTAACAAATCCTCAAGCTTTACCTCAGGCCGGGATGCCAAATACGATATCTTCTTGCTTTCCGTAAGAAGCGCGGAATTTACAGATTCAAGGTAAGGATTAGCAACGGTAGTAGTGATATTATTCATATCACAGAAATTTTCCATCCTTTCTACCGCATCCCTTTTCTGCATCATAAAAGAGTACCTTTCTTCACTGGCAAGACCTATCTTATGAGAGATTTCCGTCAGACGAAAATCAGCATTATCCTGACGAAGAAGAATACGGTATTCGGCGCGTGATGTAAACATTCTATAAGGCTCATCCACACCCTTTGTCACCAGATCGTCTATCAATACACCTATATAAGACTCATCACGACCAAGAATTAGCGGCTCCCGGTCATTAATTTTCAAATGAGCGTTAATTCCGGCCATAAGTCCTTGAGCAGCAGCCTCTTCGTAACCAGTCGTACCATTAATCTGACCGGCAAAAAATAAATTCTCAATAGTTTTTAACTCAAGAGACGATTTTAGCTGCGTAGGATCAAAATAGTCATACTCCACCGCATACGCAGGCTTAAATATTTTAGCATTCTCCAGTCCTTTTATCGCATGCATGGCATCAATCTGGACCTGCAACGGCAAAGAAGAAGAGAAGCCCTGGAGATAGTACTCCACGGTGTCGCTCCCTTCCGGCTCAAGGAAAAGCTGATGAGAATCATTATCAGGAAAAACCCTCAGTTTGTCTTCAATACTCGGACAATACCTCGGACCCTTACCTCTAATCATTCCAGTGAACATAGGAGACTCGGCAAATCCACTCCTTAATATTTCATGAACTTCATTATTGGTATGAAGAATATAACACGGCATCTGCTCGCCGCTCTTCTGAACTGACGACAGAATCGGAAGAAAAGAGAATCTCTCAGGATTCTCATCGCCGGTCTGAACAAGAAGTCGTGAGCAGTCAACGGACCTGATGTCAATCCTTGGTGGGGTTCCTGTCTTCATACGATCAGAGCGGATTCCCATTTCCTTAAGCTGCTCCGTCAAACCATAAGAAGATTTCTCTCCTATCCTACCTCCTTCCATAGAGGTCCGACCGATAAACAATTTACCAGAAAGAAACGTTCCGGCAGTGAGAATAACCGCGCGAGATTTAAAAATTGCACCTGTATTTGTACGGACTCCGCAAATTTTTGAATTCTCAAAGAGGAAAGAATCGACAATATCTGCGTAAATATCTAATTTACAATTACTTTCGAGTGTTTTCCTCCATATCCCGGAAAACAACCTTTTATCGCATTGTGCGCGAGGACTCCACATCGCCGGCCCCTTGGAACGATTCAACATTCGAAACTGAAGAGTAGAAGCATCAGTGATGATTCCCATATAACCACCAAGGGCATCTATCTCCCGAACGATCTGACCTTTCGCAATACCTCCGATTGCCGGATTACAGGACATCTTGGCGAAGCCATTCAAGTCCATCGAAATCAAAAGAACAGAGGAACCAAGATTAGCGGCAGCCATGGAAGCTTCACAGCCGGCATGTCCCCCACCTACCACAATAATATCATACTGATTATTTACCATCGGTCTCCATTGCTTTTCGAAGTTCAAGATAGTAATTCTCCTTATAACGCATCATCTTTATATCTTCTTCCGAATGATCGTCATAACCGATAAGATGAAGAAGTCCATGCACCATCACCCTGTTCAACTCATCCGCAAACTCCGTCCCGTAATACAGGGCATTCTCCCGCACGGAATCAATGCTGATAAACAAATCTCCGCTGAGAAAATCCTTCTCACAATAATCAAATGTAATAATGTCAGTAAAGTAATCGTGCTGGAGATACTTCATATTTACATCAAGTATATAATCGTCGGAGCAGAATATAATATTAATATTGCCCAACTTCTTCATTTCGCTGCCAGCAACGGTCTTAAGCCAACGATTATTCAACAACTTATGCTTGAGAACAAAATCAACATTCTCATTATAATATCTTACCATAGCAACTATCCAAAATAATGGCAAATCTACAACATAAAAATGAAAATAATTGGATTTGCGACGAATTATTTATATCTTTGAGACTTGAATGGAAATATAAAATAAAACCAGATATGGAAATTAAGAAATCACAAAGCGCCGATCTTAACAATAAGAAGCTGCTTTTTGTAGAAATCGGTTTCGTAATCGCTCTTTTGTTTGTGTACGGAGCATTTGAGTACAAATCAAAAGAGAAAAAGGAGGCAGTGCTCGCCGCCGAGACTACGGAGATCATTGAGGAGGAGATTATCCCTATTACACAGGAAAATACACCTCCACCTCCAGAAATCGCCAAGATTCCAGTGCCTTCAGACGTTATCGATATCGTGGACGACGATATTACGGTAGAGGACAATGTACTCAGCCTCGAGGATGACGCAAGTTTGGGTGTGGAATTGATGGACTACGTAAGTGAAGTGGAAGAAGAGGTAGTTGAAGAGGAAGCCATTCCTTACGCTATCGTGGAGGAGAAGCCTAAGTTCCAGGGCGGAGATGCCAACACTTTCTCAGCTTGGGTTAACAAAAACCTCGTATATCCGGAAGTAGCAAGAGAGAACGGTGTTTCAGGACGAGTTATTCTCCAGTTTACTGTGAATGCAAGTGGTTCTGTAACAAATGTTAAGGTAGTACGTGGAGTGGATCCTGCACTTGATAAGGAGGCCGTACGTGTGATTTCAAGTTCACCAAAATGGACTCCTGGCAAGCAGAGAGACCGCAACGTGCCGGTTACCTACAACTTCCCTGTAGTATTCCAGCTGAGATAATAATATTAACCGCTATATTAAGGCTGTCCCTAATAGGATGGCCTTATTTTGTTTGATATGGAAACAACTGAAAGAAAAGAAGAAAGGGCTGTATTCGTCGGAATCATAAAACATAATGATGACGAAAGGAAAGTCAATGAATACCTTGAAGAACTTGTATTCCTGGCAGAAACAGCCGGAGTGGCAGGAGATAAAAAGTTTATTCAAAAAGTGGATAAACCGGAAAAAGCCACCTATATCCGCACCGGTAAACTGGAAGAAATAGCCGCATACTGTGAAGAAAATCTCATCAATTACGTAATATTTGATGATGAATTGACCGGAATGCAGCAAAGAAATATAGAAAAGGTCATAAAAACAGCGGCTGTAATCGATAGGACAAGCCTCATTCTTGAAATATTCTCTCAGCGAGCCAAGACAGCATACGCTAAAATGCAAGTCGAACTCGCCAGATACAATTATATGCTGCCGCGTCTTGCAGGCATGTGGACACACCTCGAAAGACAGAGGGGCGGTATCGGAATGAGAGGAGGAATGGGAGAAAGCCAGATAGAAATAGACCGAAGAATCGTGAGGGAAAGAATAGCCAAACTGAAAGAACAACTGAAAAAAGTTGACAAGCAGATGGCTACTCAAAGAAGCAATAGAGGCCAGTTGGTACGGCTCTCGCTTGTGGGATATACCAACGTAGGCAAATCCACCCTGATGAACCTCCTTGCCAAATCAGATGTATTCGCGGAAAACAAACTGTTCGCTACACTCGATACTACCGTCAGAAAGGTCGTAATAGGCAATGTTCCCTTCTTATTGAGCGATACGGTAGGGTTTATCCGGAAACTGCCTACACAGCTGATAGAAGCCTTTAAAAGTACCTTGGATGAGGTGCGCGAAGCGGATATTCTGATACATGTGGTGGATATTTCACATCCGGACTACGAAGAGCAGATGGAAGTGGTAGAAAAAACTCTAAAGGATATATCGGCAAATGACAAACCTGTCTATGTGATTTTCAATAAAATAGACAGCTATCAGAACGAGGAATACGACGACTATTCGCTGGAACCGAGAACAGAAAGACACTTTACTCTCGACGAAGTGAAAAGCAAATGGATGGAGAGAAACATTCCATGTATTTTCGTGTCAGCACTTAAGAAAGAAGGTATCAACAAACTAAAGGATGATATCTATAAAATGGTAGCTGAAATACACGCCGGAAGATATCCTTTCAACAACTTCCTATGGTAAATAAAAAAGCCGTAATCCCAGAAAAATCTGATGATTACGGCTTTTTTAATCAAAATGCTTACTAGTCAGAGAATTTAGCCTTAAGGAACTCTCTGTTAAGACGGGCAATGTGTGCTACAGTTATACCCTTAGGGCATTCAAGTTCACACGCACGGGTATTGGTACAATTACCGAATCCGAGTTCATCCATCTTAGCTACCATGGCCTTTGCTCTCTTGGCAGCCTCAGGACGTCCCTGAGGAAGCAGAGCAAGAGAACTTACACGTGCAGCTACGAAAAGCATAGCTGAACCATTCTTACATGTAGCTACACAAGCTCCGCAACCTACACAAGCAGCAGCATCCATACTCTCTTCTGCCTTCTCATGAGAAATGAGAATATTGTTGGCATCCTGAGCTGAACCGGTACGCACTGAAATAAATCCACCAGCCTGAAGAATCTTGTCGAAAGCCGTACGGTCAACCACAAGATCTTTAATTACAGGGAAACCTGCACTTCTCCATGGCTCTACGGTAATGGTAGCACCATCCTTAAAATGACGCATGAAAAGCTGACATGTGGTCACATGATCGTCTGGACCATGAGCGCGACCGTCAATATACAGTGAGCAAGCACCGCAAATACCTTCACGGCAGTCGTGATCAAAAGATACAGGACCGCTGCTCTGACATCCACGCTCTACAGCTATAGGATCACATCCTTCTCTGATAATCTGCTCATTGAGAATGTCAAGCATCTCAAGGAAAGAAGCATCTTCTTCGATACCTTCTATATGATAGGTCTCAAAATGACCTTTTGCTTTAGCGTTTTTCTGACGCCATATTTTCAAATTGAATTCCATCCGATTAGTCTTTGTAGTTTCTGGTCTTAACCTCGATAAACTCATACTTGAGAGGCTCCTTATGAAGTTCAGGCTCTACACCTTCACCCTTATACTCCCAAGCAGATACGTACATGAAGTTGACATCATCACGCTTAGCCTCACCTTCCTCTGTCTGGCTTTCCACACGGAAATGTCCACCGCAGGACTCCTGACGATTAAGAGCGTCACGTGCCATAAGTTCACCTATTTCAAAGAAATCTTCAAGTCTGAGTGCTTTCTCAAGTTCCTGATTGAATTCAAACTGACTGCCAGGAACATTGACATTCTTATAGAAATCTTCTCTAAGTTCCCTAATTTCCTTTATAGCCTTCTTCAAGCCCTGCTCATCACGTGCCATACCTACATAATCCCACATGATGATACCAAGTTTCTTGTGGATTGAATCCACAGTCTTTGTACCTTTAATGGAGAAGAGTCTGTCAATACGTGCCTGAACGTCCTTTTCAGCTTTTACGAATTCCTTGGTGGTAACGTCGGTCTTAGGCTCCGAAAACTTCTTTGAAAGATAATCTCCGATAGTTATAGGAAGAATGAAATAACCGTCGGCAAGACCCTGCATAAGAGCGGATGCACCGAGACGGTTTCCACCATGATCAGAGAAGTTAGCTTCACCGATAGCAAAAAGACCAGGAATTGTGGTCTGAAGATCATAATCTACCCAAATACCACCCATTGTGTAGTGAATGGCCGGATATATCATCATAGGCTCTTCCCAAGGAGATGATGCCGTGATTTTTTCATACATCTCGAAGAGGTTGCCATAACGCTCTGCAACTCTCTTATGTCCAAGTCTGCTGATAGCATCTGCAAAATCAAGGAACACAGCCTTACCGGTTTCATTTACACCGTATCCGGCATCACATCTTTCCTTGGCGGCACGTGAAGCAACATCACGTGGAACGAGGTTTCCGAATGCAGGATAACGACGCTCAAGATAGTAATCCCTATCTTCTTCAGCTATCTGGGAAGGTTTAATCTGATGCTTGCGAAGTTTCTCCACGTCCTCTAACTTCTTAGGCACCCAGATACGACCGTCATTACGCAGAGACTCACTCATAAGGGTAAGTTTACACTGCTGATCACCATGTACAGGAATACATGTAGGGTGAATCTGAGCGAAGCATGGGTTTGCGAAGAAAGCTCCTTTCTTGTAGCACTGAAGAGCAGCGGAACCGTTGCTGTTCATGGCATTTGTAGAAAGGAAATATGTATTTCCATATCCTCCGGTTGCAATCACAACTGCGTGTGCACCAAAACGCTCAATCTGACCCGTTACAAGATTACGGGCAATGATACCTTTGGCCTGTCCGTTTACAAGAACGAGATCAAGCATCTCATGACGAGGATAAGACTTTACAGTTCCGGCAGCAATCTCTTTATTAAGAGAAGCATACGCACCGAGAAGAAGCTGCTGTCCGGTTTGTCCACGAGCATAGAAAGTACGGCTTACCTGCACACCTCCGAAAGAACGGTTGGCAAGATATCCGCCGTATTCACGGGCAAATGGAATACCCTGTGCCACACACTGGTCAATAATGGCAGCACTTACTTCAGCAAGACGATACACATTAGCCTCTCGGCTGCGGTAGTCACCTCCCTTGATAGTATCATAGAAGAGACGATACACGGAGTCATTGTCGTTCTGATAATTCTTTGCAGCATTGATACCACCCTGAGCTGCAATAGAGTGCGCTCTACGAGGGGAATCGCTGATACAGAAAATTTTAACGTTGTAGCCGAGTTCACCGAGGGATGCGGCTGCGGATGCTCCGCCAAGACCTGTACCCACTACAATGATTTCAAGCTTTCTCTTGTTGTTGGGACTCACAAGATGGATTTCAGACTTACGCTTGGTCCATTTCTGCTCAAGAGGTCCCTCAGGGATTTTTGAAATTAACTTGTCAGACATTGTATTGATTTGTTATTGTAATTTAAAATAAAGTATTCTCTTCTTTTCTGAATTCTTCCAATCCAAGATGCTCGTACGATAATTCTGTAGCTATTCTCCCCCTCTGTGTCCGCACAATAAATCCTTCTTTTATAAGGAAAGGCTCATAAACCTCTTCAAATGTTCCCTGATCCTCCCCTATCGCCGTAGCTATGGTATTTGCTCCTACAGGACCACCTTTAAAGGTCGTGATTATAGTTCTCAGTATCTTGTTGTCTACGGAATCAAGTCCAAGTGTATCTATTCTAAGCTTGTCGAGAGCAAACTTTGCAATCTTTAAATCTATGTGTCCATCCCCTACCACCTGGGCGAAATCTCTTACTCGACGCAGAAGGGCATTGGCAATTCTTGGAGTTCCACGACTTCGCAGTGCTATTTCCTCGGCTGCAAGTTCTTCTATTTCAACTCCCAAGATACCGGCACTCCGCACTATAATCTTGACAAGATCCTTAGTATCATAATACTCAAGTTCACACTTTATTCCGAATCGCGCTCTCAAAGGAGCTGTAAGAAGTCCGGAACGTGTGGTCGCTCCCACAAGAGTAAAAGGATTCAGAGATATTCTTACAGAACGGGCTCCCGGTCCTTTATCTATCATAATATCAATCACATAATCCTCCATAGCGGAATAAAGATATTCCTCTACTTCAGGAGAAAGCCTGTGAATCTCGTCAATAAACAATACATCACCCTTGTCAAGAGAAGTAAGAAGCCCAGCCAAATCACCCGGTTTATCAAGCACAGGACCGGAAGTAATTTTAATATTACCGCCCATTTCGTTTGCAATGATATGAGCCAGAGTGGTCTTCCCTAATCCTGGAGGTCCATTAAACAGCGTATGATCCAATGCCTCCCCTCTCATCTTTGCCGCTTCTATATATATACGAAGGTTGGAGACGATTTCACCCTGTCCGGTAAAATCTTCCAATTCTTGAGGACGGATAATTCCATCCAAATCCTTATCTTTGCCCTCGTTTGTATTGTGAGGATCAAAATCCTGCATACGGCTTTTGACAATTAGAATACAAATATAGTTCTTTTATTTAGATTATTTGCTTTTTAATTAAAGCTTGTTGAAATGTTGATAACCTTTTCAAATGATTAATTATCAAAATTTTAGATATTTTAGAATTGTTGATATCGTTGTAGAAATGCCTTTGAAAAGATGTTTATAAATCGGGTGGTGTTTTTATTGACAAAACAAGTCTTGTTTATCAACAGGGTTATCAACAGGTTATAAACCGAAAAACATAGGGTGATGTTGATAAGTCAGAATTCATGCGCAGCACTTTCCAAATACATTGATTCAGGAGAAAGAAAAATCTTCTGCAGTTCTCTGTACCTTTCAGCAAAGTGGATGGTAATCAGCCAAGTAGTAAAAAAAGGTCTGCATATTATAGTTCTTCCAGATAAGGAATCCGCTGAATATTGCTGTTCGGATTTATATAGTTTTGTGGATGGAGACAATGTGTTTTTCCTGCCTGAATCAGGAAAGAATATAGAGCGAAGCAACTATAAGTCATCTCTTGCCGTACAGCGGACATCAGCATTGAGCAGAATACTGTCAGGCGAAGAAAACCTGACCATAATAGTAACCTATTCTTCCGCATTGTCCGAGAATATACCTTCTGGAAATACTATTTCTTCAGACAGGATGATAATAAAGAGAGGAGACGAAATATCACACGATTCATTATCGGAAAAACTCTATGAAAAAGGGTTCGAAAAAGTAGATTTCGTATCAGAACCAGGACAATATGCAATAAGGGGATCGATAATTGATATTTTCTCATTCTCAAATAATTATCCATACAGAATATCATTATGGGGAGATGAGATAGAAAAAATAAATACTTTTGACTGTAATACGCAACTCAGTAAGGATGACGTATCGGAAGTTGAAATTATTTCTGAGGTATTGTCTTCTCCTAAGGAAGAAGGAGATTGTCTTTTGTCAATGTTGGATCGTAATACCGTACTTTGGTTGGATTCTTCTGATATTTACAGTCAAGAGCAATGGTTCAAGAATTGGTCTGAATCTTTTGTAAGGGTTTTTCTTGATATTCCACCTTCTTTTGACAAGGGTGAATTGTCCGTAAAATTCCAGATTTCTCCCCAGCCTAAATTCAATAAGAATTTTGAACTTCTTACAGAAGACATACGTTCAAGAATCGAGAATTCTTATAAAGTACTGATATATTCAGAAAAAGAATCTCAACTTGACAGGATAAAATCAATTCTCTCTCAGAACGGAGGGCTTATTCCTGATTTTGTAAAGGGTAAGACAATACACAATGGTTTTATTGACAATGAATGTAAAGTCTGCTGCTATTCCGATCATGAAATCTTTGACAGATTTCAAAGAGTAAGTATCAGAAGAAGTGTGGAGAAGAGCGAGCAACTTACTGTCAATGATTTGAATTCGTTCAATATAGGTGATTATGTAGTACATATCGATCATGGCGTAGGTATTTTCGGAGGATTGGTGAGAATGAAGGATGATAAGGGTCGGGTGCATGAGGTAGTCAAAATAACTTATAAAGACGGAGATGTAGTTTTCGTATCAGTTCATCTTCTCAACAAAATTTCACGCTTCCGCTCCAAGGACGGCGAGCCGCCGCGCATCAATAAACTCGGATCCAAAACATGGAGTTCGCTTAAGACAAACGCCAAATCCAAACTTAAGGATATAGCTAAGGAACTTATACAGTTATATGCTAAAAGACGCGCTTCAAAAGGATTTGCTTTTTCGGCCGATACTTATCTGCAGGAAGAACTTGAATCATCTTTCATGTACGAGGATACACCGGATCAGGAAACTGCTACCATATCTGTAAAAAGGGATATGGAAGACGATTGTCCTATGGACAGGCTTATATGCGGAGATGTAGGATTCGGAAAGACAGAAATAGCGGTTCGCGCCGCTTTCAAGGCTGTTGCAGACAGTAAGCAGGTGGCAGTTCTTGTACCTACCACAATACTTGCACTTCAGCACTACAACACTTTCGTGCAGAGACTTCATAATTTCCCTTGCAATATAGACTATGTAAGTCGTCTTCGTACGGCAAAAGAGCTGTCTGATATAAAAAAGAGACTGAAGGAAGGGCAGATAGATATTATCATAGGCACACACAAGATACTTAGCAAAGATTTTGTCTTCAAAGATCTCGGTCTTCTTATAATTGATGAGGAGCAGAAATTCGGCGTAGGTGCAAAAGAGAAACTTAGGGAAATGAAGGAATCTGTGGATACTCTTACTCTTACTGCCACTCCTATTCCGCGAACTCTGCAATTCTCTTTGCTTGGTGCAAGGGATCTGAGTATTATCAACACTCCCCCACCTAACCGTATTCCGGTTCAGACGGAAATAATTCTTTTTGATGAAAAAGAAATAAAGAGCGTAATAAATTACGAATTGAATCGTGGAGGACAAGTATTCTTCCTTCATAATAAAGTAGAAGAACTCCAGTCCATCTACGAAATACTCCACAGGCTTGTGCCGGATATGAAAATATGTGTGGCGCATGGTCAGATGGATGCCCGTACCCTTGAGAACATAATGCTTGGTTTTATAAGGGGAGATTATGATATGATGCTGAGTACCACCATAATAGAGAATGGACTTGATATTCCGAATGCCAACACCATAATAATAAATCAGGCGCAGAATTTCGGTCTTAGTGATTTGCATCAGCTTCGCGGAAGAGTGGGACGTTCCAATAAAAAGGCATTCTGTTATTTGATAGTTCCACCTCTTGTAAGTATCAGCGATGATGCCAGAAGGCGCCTGAAAGCCATAGAAGAGTTTTCAGATCTTGGCAGCGGTTTCAATATTGCAATGCAGGATTTGGATATACGAGGTGCCGGAAATCTGTTGGGAGCCGAACAAAGCGGATTTATAACTGAGATGGGTTTTGAGACGTATCAGAAGATTCTTTCCGAGGCAATGGATGAGTTGGGTATGGAGACAGGTGTGAGTGTTGCTCACGAAAGAAGCAATTTTGTCCAGGAATGTACCATTGAGACAGATCAACCGGCTCTTATTCCGGATGACTACATCAATATAACGGCAGAAAAGATACGAATATACAAAGCTATTGATTCTATGTCATCCGATAAAGAAATAGATGCATACGTCAAACGCCTTGAAGACAGATTCGGAAAGATGCCTGGTGAATTGGAAAACCTTTTCTGTGTGCTTAAGCTCAGAAACCTCGGAGCGTCCCTTGGATTTGAGAAGATTATCGTAAAGAATGGAATAATGATTTCTTTCTTTGTTTCAAATCCTATGTCATCTTATTATAAATCAGCTGTTTTTGAGAGGGTTTTGATAAAAGTTGGCGAACTTCCTTTATCTACGGAAATAAAGCAGGTGGAGAATAAACTCAAAATGGTATCAAGAAACGTTTCTTCTTTGCAAGATGCTCTTTCTTTGATTAGAAAGTTGAGATAATTTTGTAACTTTGCGGACTTTGTAGAGTTATAGAAATGGCGAATCTTCTGGTAATTACTGGAAATACGGCTTTAAAGGCAGCTTGGTCGGACGGAACAGTTCTCGGCAAAACCTTCAGATACCAGGGAGAGAAGATGCTGGATTATCTTCTTTCCTTAGTGGAGAAGGAGAAGCCTGAAGTACTTACCATAGCTTCCGTGTGCGGTATACTTGCTGAAGAGGAGGAAATATTAAAGAGACATTGTTCTCATTTGATAATACTTGACGAGAATCATACGTCGCTTCTTTTGAAGTATAATTTTCCTGAATATTTACCATGTGACAGAGCAGCCGGACTGGTTGCCGCCCGTTTTCTCTTTAAGGACAAGGCATGCACCGTATTTGATTTCGGTACTACGCTTACCATTGATTTTCTGGGAGTTGACGGAAGGTATCTTGGCGGTAATATTTCTCTTGGGTGCCGGACCAGAACGAAAGCTCTGGAAAGATATTCAAAGAATCTTCCTTTGATAGATACGCCTGTTTCGGTACAGCCGGAAGGAACTTCTCTTGAATCATCCATTGGGTCCGGAGTTGTTTTAGGTATAATATTTGAGATAGAAGGTTATATCAAGGCTCATGGAGAAAATATTGTCATTTTCACGGGTGGTGATGCAATTTATTTTGCTAAACGGATGAAAAGTTCCATCTTTGTAGTTTGCAATCTTGAATTGATGGGTCTTGCAATAATAACAGACGATTATGTTAAGAAGATTATTGGTTGACATATTTTTTGTAATTGCCCTGTCTGCACTTGCTGCACCTCTTTCCTATGCTCAGGCGGATGGTGCTTATTCTCCGTATTCCATATTTGCAATCGGAGACGTGAGCCGGCAAGGTACCGCATATAACAGAACGATGGGCGGCGTTGGTATTGCAAGCAGGAATAACAGATATGTGAACATTATGAATCCGGCTGCCGTAACGGCGAGGGACAGTCTTTCCTTTATGGCTGACTATACCGTATATGGTGACAACAAGGTGTTCTCTCAAGGAGGAATAAAATCAGTCAACAACACATTCAATATAAATGACGTTGTGCTGTCTTTTCCTATTCTGAGTAAGAATATGGCTATGATGGTGGGAATATCACCTTTCAGTGACACCGGATTTGAGTTTTCATATAAATATACCGATCCTGATGTGATAGGAAGCATAGGTAATATATCCAACACATCCACCGGCAGCGGAAGCATATACAAGTCTTTTGCCGCAGTGGGATATACTTTTCTTAAGAGAATATCCGTAGGAGCGGAGTTGGATTACTATTTCGGTAATATTACCAAGAATTTCACGACTACCATCTCGGATGCATCATATAATGGAATTAAGAATACAATAGCCATTCAGACAAATGCAGTAGGGGGGAAGTTCGGTATTCAGTACGAGCAGCCTATTGGAGACAAGGTCGTGCTTGGAGTCGGTGCCACTTATTCTACCGGTGCAAGGATGAAAGGGTATTATACTGATGCAAGTTATTCGTCAGGAAGCGTTGCCGTAGATACGTTGTACTATAGGAGCGATACTCTTTCGGTTACGAAAAAGGCACGTATAGCAAGCGAACTTGGTGTGGGAATAACTCTCAAAAGGCCGGACAAGTGGATGGTAGAGTTGGATTATACCCGTTCCGACTGGTCTAACAGCGGAATGGAGAATATAAGCGGTTTTTCTGCAGCTTCATCTCCTTTTTCCACCACCGTTGCCGAGGCATACAGGATAGGAATGGAGTTTGTCCCGAACAGAAACGATATAAGATATTATTTCAACCAGGTGGCGTATCGTGCCGGTGCCTATTATAAGAATGAATATTATAAACTCTATGGAAAGAATATATCTTCCATGGGTATAACGATAGGAGCTACTTTCCCGGTATTCCGGTGGTATAATGGAATAACCGTCGGGTTGGAGTTAGGACAAAGGGGGTCGCTGTCTGATAATATGATTCGTGAGAAGTATATTAATTTCTCTATAGGAGTCAATATATTCGACATCTGGTTCAGAAAGACGCAATACGAATAAATTATAATTAATAATATGAAAAAAATAACATTTGCTTTAATCGCCTGCGCTGCTTTGTTTGTCGGCAGTGCGGATGTTTTTGCCCAGGGAAAATGGGGTGCGGACAGTGCTGAGTGTGTCAAGTACATGTCCTATTACAAAGAGTATTACAAGCAGAAGGCCTATGATTCTGCTATCCCTAACTGGAGAAAGGCATATCATTTGTGCCCTGCAACTGCGAGCCAGAATATGCTTATAGACGGAGCTGTTCTTGTGAGAAGACTTATTCAGAAAAATATGAATAATGCCGAGTATCGCGATGCTCTTGTAGATACTCTTCTGACCATACATGACACCAGAGCGAAATATTATCCTAAGTACGCTAAGACTGCCCTCAATAACAAGGGTATTGATATGTCAAACTATATAAAGTCTGATTTCAGTAAGCTGTACACCGGATATGAAGGAATCATTGAGGCAAACGGTGTCGATACCAAGCCGCAGATTTTCCTTTTCGACATGCAGGCTGCTTCTGAGCTTTATCAGAGCGGAGAAATCGATGCCGAGAAAGTTATAACATTGTACCAGAGGAACAACGACCTTCTTGAGCAGGTTCCGGTTAAGAATGAAGCTGAGAAAACCCAGATTGAGAATATCAAGCAGGATATGGGAAGCCTTTTTGCTGCCAGCAAGGTGGCTTCATGCGATAACCTCATTCAGCTTTTCGGACCACGTCTTGAAAGCGAACCTGATGACCTGAAGCTTGCTTCCAATATCGTGAAGATTATGAGTTCTACCGAGGACTGCCAGAACAATGACGTCTTCCTTAAGGCTGTTACCACCATGTACAGACTTGAGCCTTCCGCAAATTCAGCATACTATCTTTTCCGTCTCCATTCTTCAATGGATAATATGGAAGAGGCTGTCAAATATATGGAAGAAGCTATTGCAAGTGAAGATTCCGATGCAGAAAAAGATGCAGAGTGGAACTATGAGCTTGCCACATATTACTACAAGAACGGCATGAATGCCAAGGCTCTTGAATGCGCAAATACCGTTGCTTCAACTTCTACCGAGCTTGCAGGTAAGGCTTACTTCCTTATGGGTAATATTTGGGCTGCTACCCGTTGCGGCGGAGATGAGGTATCCTCCCGCGCTCCGTTCTGGGTTGCTTGCGATTATATGAACAAGGCGAAAAACGCAGATCCAAGCCTTGCTGAGTCTGCCAATACGTTTATCAGCGAGTACAGCAAGTACTTCCCTAAGGCAGAAGAGGCATTCATGTACGATGTGACAAACGGCCAGTCATACACAGTAGTATGCGGTGGTATGCGTGCCACCACGACTGTTCGCACCGTGAAATAGTCTTGACGAGAATATCAAATATACTTGAGTTACTGGCAGCTGCTTTAGTGGTTGCCAGTAATTTCGTTTCCTGTAGTTCCAAAATTTCCGAAGCGGATGCCCTGAATCTTGAAACGACTCCGATGCAGACGGTGGATGATGTGTTTGCTGTCAGAAGCACCAACGGAAAGCTTAAGATGAGGCTTGAAGCTGAAGTAATGGAACATTATGAGACCAAAAATGAAGACATGGACGTGTTTCCGAAAGGTATTTCCGTATTCGCTTACTCTGATGACGGTCTTCTTGAATCTATTGTGATAGCCGACAATGCTGTCCATAAAGTACCCAAAAACTCCGGGGACAGCAGTGATGAGACATGGGAGGCGTATGGCAATGTTGTTCTTCATAATGTAGTCAAGCAGGAAACGATGGAGACCGATACTTTGTATTGGGATAGGACAAAACAGGAAGTATATACTGATTGCTATGTCAAGATTTATTCTCCGGACGGATTTATGCAAGGGTATGGAATGCGCTCCGATGATCGTATGAAAAATGCGACACTGTATAAATCATTCAATAATTTTGTAGTAGTTGAGAAGGATACTACCGCTGTTATTATTGATTCTGTGAATTTTATTGGTCCTTTTCCAAAAAAAATTGATAAATTCGCACCCTAATATATTTGAATCGAAAAACTAAAAATTACATAATATGGCGGCACTTGAAAAAATACGCTCTAAATTTGGCCTTGCAGTCTCTATCCTGATTGCTTTGGCCCTTCTTTCATTTATCATTGATCCTGGTACTCTTCAGACAGCTATCAATTCGATGTCTACAAAGTATGACGTCGGAAAAATCGACGGAAAGAGAATCTCCTATACTGATTTTCAGGAAAATGTAGAGAAATTTACCAGCATTAATGAGATTATTTCCGGTTCTTCTTCCCAGAACGAGCAGACACAGAAGAATATCAGGAACGCCGCATGGCAGGATATGATGGACAAGTATCTGTTCATCAAGAACGCCAAGGCAGCCGGTATCAAGGTTGGTGAAGACGAGATGCTTTCTCTGGTCTCATCATCGAATCCTTCTGCAATTCTCGTACAGAATCCTATATTCATGGATGAGTCCGGCAATTATTCAGAAGAGGTTCTGAGACAATTTTTGTCTATGGTTGAGACCGACGAGACCGGAAGGTATCGTCAATATTGGGATTATCTTCAGAATACCATCTACACCCAGCAGTTCTATCAGAAGTACGGTGCTCTTTTCAATGCTTCCAATTATACCAATGCTCTTCAGATGAGCCACGCCATGGCTTCAGGAAACACTACCGCAGACGTTGATTTCTGTGTTGAGTATTTCCCTATGTATCATGATTCGAGCATTGTCGTTACCAATGACGAGGTTCGTCGCTATTATAAGGCTCACAAGGAGTTCTTCAAGCAGCAGAAGGACAGTCGCGACATGGAGTATGTTGTATTCGAAGTAGTGCCTTCTTCTGACGACATCAACAACACTAGCCTTGCGATGAGCAATCTTTACGATGAGTTTGTCTCTACAGACAATATGAAATCGTTCCTTGCCAAGAATTCTGACAGCCCTCTTTCCAGTTATTGGTACAAGAGCGGAGAGCTCAGAACCATAAACGAGGAGATTGATGCTCAGATTTTCGGTGGTAAGGATCTTACTCAGGTAGTGAAGTCCGGAGACGATTTCTTTGCTGCCCGTACAATGGCCACAAAGATGCTTCCTGACTCAGTGTATGTAAAGCATATCCTTCTTCAGGGAGTCAATGCCGCTACCAAAGCAGACAGCCTTGTGAATGTTTTGAAAAAGGGAGAGAATTTCTCAAATCTCGCTTCTATGTATTCTCTTGATACAGGATCTGCTGCAGATGGAGAGCTCGGTTCTATCGGCTGGATGACACAGACATACATGATTCCGGGAATGGAATCCGTGATTGAGGCTAAGGTAGGCACACCGTTTGTGCTTAAGACTACATACGGTACTCATGTCGTGCTCGTGACCAAGACAAGCAAGCCAATGCTTAAAAAGCAGGTTGCTGTGTTCAAGAAGTCAGCCCTTGCAAGCAAAGAGACTTATAACAAGTACTATGCACAGGCAAGTAGCTTTGCTGCCATCACCAACGGTTCTTATGACGGATACAAGAGAGCGGTGGATTCCCTCAAGGTATATTCTCACAATCTTACGATTACTGAGGCAACCTCAAGCTTCGGATCTATTGATCAGGCAAAGACGGTTACAAGATGGGTGTTTGACAACAAGATCGGCAAAGCGTCATCAATCCTTACCGTCAATACCAATTATTTCTTCATTGCTGCTGTCAAGGGTGAGCACAAGGCCGGTTATGTTCCAGTTGAAGAGGCTACCGGAGTCATCAGCAACAGACTTTACACTCAGAAACTTCAGCAGCGTACCATGGCTGATGTGAAGGAGAAGATAAAGGGTGCCAAGACTATGGAAGAAGTGTCAGAAAGACTTGGTGTCGAGGTTGAGCATAGCGAGGCCGTTTCTTTTGCTTCAAACACTCTTGATCCTGCAATGCTCGGAGCTGCCGTAACCGTTAATGACGGTGAGGTCTTCGGCCCTGTAAAGGGAGCTATGGGCGTGTATGTGTTCCAGACATCCAATAGACAGCTGGGTTCTTTCTATACAGAGGATGATGCAAAGCTCAGAGAGCAGCAGAAGACTCAATATATGGGTCAGTTCATTCTTTCCGTAATGGCTGAGAATGCCGGTGTTGAGGACAACAGAGAGAGATTCTATTAATAGTAGATCATAAATATTGAAAAACTGCTCCATCAGGGGCAGTTTTTTTGTTATATTTGCTAGGATATCAAGTAATACGTCTTTCAATGAAAAGAATAATCTCTTTATTTTCGGCCGCAGTTATATCTTTGACGTCTGCTATGGCGGCATCGGGAAGTGAGCCCGACCAGAATTTCTTTATTTATTTGTGTATAGGCCAGTCTAATATGGAGGCTGGTGCTGTTCCTGCCGAGCAGGATGAAAATTTCAATGATCCGCGATTTCAGTTTATGGCGGCAGTGGATATGCCGAAATACGGGAGAGAGATGGGGCATTGGTACACAGCCGTTCCTCCAATCTGTCGCGAAGGAAATAATATGGGTCCAGTGGATTTCTTCGGGCGCAAGATGATAGAAAATCTTCCGGAGCAATATCGGGTCGGCGTTATAAATGTTTCCGTGGCTGGCGCTAAAATAGAGCTCTGGGATAAGGATGATTATAAGGAATACATTGATAATGAGAGGGATTGGATGAAAGCCATAGTGGCACAGTATGGCGGAAATCCTTATCAGAGACTTGTGGAGATGGCGCGGCTTGCCCAGAAAGACGGTGTTATCAAAGGAATATTGATGCATCAGGGAGAGTCTAATTCTGAGGACCCATTGTGGCCGGAGCGTGTCAAAAGAATCTATGACAATCTGTGTAAGGATTTAAGCCTGAATCCTAAGAAAACACCGCTTCTTGCAGGAGAACTCAAATATGCGGAAGAAGGGGGAGTGTGTGCCGCATTCAACACCGAGATAATGCCAAATCTTCCCAAGGTGCTGCCAAGCGCGCACATAATCTCTGCCCTCGGGTGCGAAAGTACCGGAGACCAGTTCCATTTCAATACCGAAGGAATGAGGCTTTTGGGTTATCGTATGGCTGATAAGATGCTTCAGTTGCAAGGATTTAAGCCCGAGCAGAAACGCACTCTTACACTCAAGCCTAAGGCCTTGGGAATAGAGGTCAGCCCTACACTGAGCGGAATATTCTTTGAGGATATCAATAATTCGCTTGACGGGGGAATATGCGCCCAATTGATACAGAACAATTCTTTTCAGGCTTACAACGTTCCGGATGCTCCGGAAAATGAGTTCTCCGTGTGTGATACGGTATTTTTTGGATGGACCGTCATGCGGGGAGCGGAATCAAAAGGAACTGCCAGAGCAATCGACAATAAGCCTTTGGTAAATCATAAAAGGTATTATGATTATGACCCGAATGACAAATATGATGACGAATTGCGCTACAAGCAGTACAGCGTGCGTTTCGATGTTGAGTCTGCGGGAGAAGGTTTTGGAATAGCCGCCAACGGTTATGGTATAGCGGAATATGGAAAAGGTCCCGAATTCTACTATTCCAACAACACTCAGACACCTTCGATTCCTGTGGTTAAAGATGTGAAATATGACCTTGGGCTTTATCTTCAGGGCGAAGCATATAAGGGCTCTTTCAAGGTGTATCTTGAAGACAAAAACGGAGAACTCAATTCCAATGTCGTTGAAATCAACGGAATTGCTGACTCATGGAAAAAATATACAGGCGAACTCAAGGCTCTGCGTACCGAGGACAGCCGTCTGTGCATAATGGCGGATACCGAGGGCGTGTTCTATCTGGATTTCGTGACCCTTGTACCGGAATCGTCCCAGCTCTGGATGGATGGTAAATATGGTCCTTTGCGTAAGGATATGATGCAGGCACTTGCGGATTTGCATCCAACGTTCATGCGTTTTCCGGGAGGATGTGCTTCAGAAGGAACCAATTATTTCGGACAGGTGTTCTGGAAAAATTCCATCGGTTCTCCAGAAGAGAGGCTTGGCTTCCGTAATCATTGGGGGTATTGGACATCCCAGTACGTCGGATTCTATGAGTATTTCCTTATGTCCGAGTCTCTTGGTGCCACTCCTCTTCCTGTGCTTAATGATGGTGTCACCTGCCAGTTTGCGGGCCGCCAATACATTGCACCGCTTGACACGGAGGCAGACAGGGAAAGGTTCTACAATATTTTTGTAAAGGACGCTCTGGATCTGATAGAGTTCTGTAATGGCGGCGTTGATACGGAATGGGGCTCTGTAAGGGCTTCTATGGGCCATCCTGAGCCGTTTAACCTCAAATACCTCGGAATTGGCAATGAGAATAGCGGAGACGCGTTCTGGGAGCGTTTTGACATCATATACAATGCCGTTAAATCACAGCATCCGGAGATTACGGTAGTATCCACCGCCGGAGCATTTGATGCAGGCCGTGAATTTGATGCCAACATGAAGCAGATTGACGGAAAATATCCTGATACCATAGTAGATGAACATTATTACAAGAGCGATGACTGGTTCTATTCACACCGGGACCGCTATAATGCGGACAAGGTGCGCGGTGCGGAAGGCAATACCTACGACAGGACCAAAGCCACACGAGTGTTTGTAGGAGAATTTGCCAACAGCAGGACCAACAATGCCTTTGCTTCCACGCTTGCCGAGGCTGCGTATTGGACCGGACTTGAGCGCAACTCCGATATGGTGGTGATGGCTGCTTACGCTCCGCTTTTCTGCAAAAAGGGATATAACAAGTGGGACTCCAATCTCATCTGGTTCGACAACCGCGGGTTGTGGCGAACCTCCAACTATTACTATCAGAAATTGTTCTCAAAGTCTGGAGACAGGGCTTTTGAAATATCTGAAGTGATGGACGGAAAGGTGGCGGATGACAGGGTGTACACTTCCCCTACCATTGATACCGCAACGGGAGAGATATATGTCAAGTTTGTGAATTCCGAGGCCGTAGACAAGACTGTTACTGTCTTTACTGGTTCTGCCGTGAAGTATGACGTTTCTGTGGAGTTCATATCTTCACACAATCTGGACAGAAAGAATCAAAAGGAGCAGAATTATTACTCTTCTCATCCTGAATACAATAAGGATCCGATGGAGAGCGTTCCTCCAGGACTCAGAGAACGTCCTGGAATGAGGGAAATGGCTTGGCGGTTTGCCAAACGGGTGGATTATACAGAAGCGGTAGTGCCTCAGGTCAAGGCGCTTGGCGTGATAAAGAAGAGTTTTGATTTCACAATGCCGGAGAATTCGGTGGGAGTATTGAAGCTTACTCCTGTGAAATGACAAACACTACCGGGAGATGATCGCTTAGGCCTCCGTTGCATCGGGGACCGATAAAAGTTCGGCGGGGTTTTAGACCGCCGAACTTTTTGTCTTGTTCAAGCAGCAGGGGAGAGTCAAAGATGTATTCCTTGACATGAAGGTCCCCAAAAATAAAACAGCCGTCTATTTTTTCCCATTCTCCGTTGTATTTGATGGTCCCGGCGAGCGTGTTGCCATAGGTCGGTGTCGGGTTCTGCGGAAAAACCCCGTCCGACGACCATATGTTGTCATTGAAATCTCCGACGCTGAGCACTGCTTTGACTCCTGAATTAAGAAGGGAGTCGGCTATGTCTTTCATACGGTTCATTGCTATTATTCTGCCTGCGCTTTTACCTCCGCCCACTTTTGAGGGGTGATGGTTGACAAGCACGGAAAGGCTGTCAAATTGGGCCAATAAAATGTCTCTGGTAGGCATTATTGTTCCGGAGGAATCATAAAGATGCTTGGGTGCGCTGCTGACGGGCTGCATTGTTGCGTTGCGGCACAGTATTGCGCAGTCGATGCCGCGGTGGTCGGCAGAGTCGTAATGTATGATGCTGTAGCCTGCTTTTCGCAGCAGGGTAGAGCGCAGCAGGCGATTCAGAACAGTGCGGTTTTCCACTTCGGCAAGACATATCAGGTCCGGCATTTTACCGTATTGTTCCGCTATCAGCATAAAGGTCTTGCATAAACCTTCGCATTTGGCGAAAAAGCGCCTGTTGGTCCATGAACTGTGGACGGCAGGGGAGTGTGGCTCGAAAAAATTCTCAATGTTCCAGAAGACGATGAGAGTGTCGTTTGGAGAAGTCGGGGCCGGGGCTGTGCGCACGCTTGAAAGCAGGAAAAGCCCCCAAAAAAGTATCATAGTTCGTTTCATGGCGCAAGGTAGTGATTTTTTGCGTAAATTTGCGGCTCGAAATATAATTTATCATGAGTCTCAAATGCGGAATCGTCGGACTTCCTAATGTCGGCAAATCTACTCTTTTCAACTGCATAAGCTCAGGCAAGGCCCAGAGCGCAAATTTTCCTTTCTGTACCATTGAGCCGAATCTCGGATCCACCAATGTTCCGGACAAGCGTCTGGAGGTGCTTTCTGATATTTGCAAGCCTCAGCGCACCATACCTGCTACCGTGGATATCGTGGATATCGCCGGACTTGTGAAGGGTGCAAGTCATGGAGAAGGTCTTGGAAATCAGTTTCTTGCCAATATTCGTGAGTGTGATGCGATACTGCATGTGTTAAGGTGCTTTGATGACGGAAACGTGGTGCATGTGGACGGTTCCGTGGATCCTGTAAGAGACAAGGAGGTCGTGGATCTTGAGCTTCAGATAAAGGATTTGGAGACAGTGGAGTCAAGACTCTCCAAAGCAGAAAAAGCAGGGAAGGCCGGGGATAAGGAAGCCAAGAAGCTTGCAGACCTCTTGATTAGGTACAAGGCGGCCCTTGAACAGGGGAAATCTTGCAGAAGCGTGGTTCCTGCCAATGAGGAAGAAGTAGCCATTGCCAGGGATTTGTTCCTTCTTACCAATAAGCCTGTACTTTATGTCTGCAATGTGGATGACGCTTCCGCCCTTAATGGCAACAAATATGTGGATGCAGTACGTGAGGCCGTGAAGGACGAACAGGCTGAAATCTTGATTATTTCAGCACGTACTGAAGCTGAAATAGCTGAGATAGAGGATTATGATGACCGACAGATGTTCCTTCAGGAAATGGGACTTGAGGAGTCAGGAGTTATCCGGCTGATCCAAAGCGCATATCATCTTCTCGGACTTCAGACTTTCTTTACTGCTGGAGCAGACGAGTGCCGTGCCTGGACGATTCACAAAGGAGATAAGGCACCCAAGGCGGCCGGAGTTATCCACTCTGATTTTGAAAAGGGTTTTATCCGTGCCGAGGTTATCAGCTACGACGATTTTGTCAAATATAAGACTGAGGCGGCTGTGCGTGCTGCCGGAAAGATGGGTATAGAGGGTAAGGAATATGTAGTGAAGGATGGAGATGTGATGCATTTCCTTTTCAACGTATAAGGTTTCCCTTTATGGATTAAATGCGGCGTTGCGTTATTGCGACGCCGTATTTGTTTGAAAGACTTCAGTTTGCAGATAGAGAATAATTTCCTATCTTTGGCGATATTGGGTGGTTGGGTAAAGTTTAACCGTTTAACAATTTGGGTATGAGAAAACATATATTGCCTCTTTTGATTATTGTTTCCATTATATTCTGTTTCTCTTCGTGCCGTCCGGACAGCGGTCCGACAAAGCCGGACCCGGGAATAACGAAACCGGAACCTAAGCCGGAGCCGGAACCGGAACCGGAGCCAGAGCCAGAACCGGGTCCCGGTCCTTCAGAAGAGGCGGTTATTTATTACGATAACCTTGACAAGGTAAAGTCAACATCCAACAACAATTATTTCAATACATGGACCGCGTTTCGCAATATGGAGGGAAGCGGAATAGCCTCTGTCACATACGATGGTTTCTACACATCGGTCCGCAGTACTTTTGTATCAAAAGATTATCCGGGAGCGTCTGGAGTAAACGGAGTGTATTTCAGTAAGGAAGGTGCATGGATGGCGGTTAACGGGATAGGACTTCCTTCGGATAAGCGCACATACAAGTTTACGGTAGGCTTATGCGCATACAATAAGGATGTCGTTCCTAATAAAACCTTCAAGATAACCATCTCTGACGAGCACAATAAGAAAAATTACGATTTGGATTATTCTGCTCAGAAATATGGACAGTCTTGGTATCTTGCGACCTCGGTTTTCGAAGTCAGTTCGACAGAGACCACCAAGCTGAACATCAAGATAGTAGCACTTTCTGATGGTTCTCAGGGCCGTGTTGACGATCCAAGGCTGGTCGTTACGGATGAATCTGCGTCGGTATCATACGACTTTGGACACGTTCCGGACCCTACTCCGCAGATAAAGGACTATATCGAGAGACCGGCAACCGTCAAAGCGAATGCGGACTACAAATACGTGGACCATAGGGGAAAGACTTACAGGACCAAAAAAGAGGTCCGCAATTACGAAGCGTGCTACGACATCAGGCGCCACAATCCTATGTGGGTGGCTTATCCTTGCCACGACATTTATTGGGAGGGAGGATATACCCGTCCTGTAAAGGATCCATGGAGACCGGATCCGGAGTTCAGCGAGAGTGAACAGTCAATAATATATGGATCTGACTGGAGCGATTGGCCGTGGTCGGCGACAGGCGGTATTTCTACGGATAAATATCAGTATTGGACCCCGATGCCTACGGGCAAAACTGTCAGCAAGGGTCACATGATGCGCTCTGCGGAAAGAGGATGCGGCGATAAGAATAATCCTATCGCTCTTAACGTGCAGACCTTCTATCCTACCAATATCGCTCCGGAATGCTATCAGAACGAGACTGATAATAAAGACTCCCATTGGGGTATGGTAGAAAACATCCTTCCGAATAAGTGGAGATGCAAGGATACGCTATATGTGGTGGTAGGATGCTATTATGGAGATGATTCGTGGGTATTGAAAGATGCCTGCGATTGGGGGAACACCTCTTATAAATCCAAGGATTGTGTAATGCCTACAGCCAGATACAAAATTGTCATGAGGACAAAGACAGGCTCTACCGGAAAGCCTATCTGGGAGTGTTCGGCGGATGAAGTCATGGCAATAGGCTTCTGGTTCCCGCAGAGCTTCACAGGTGAGAAGTTGTCATTCCTTCCTCCGCTTGCAGATTATATCTACTCGGTTTCTGAAATTGAGAAGATGATAGGAGGGGAGTTCAGTTTCTTCCCGCTGGCGCCTGACGGAGTGAAGGACAGTTACAATATCAGCGACTGGCCGGGGCTCTCATCCATAGCGGGAACGTCTTCGAAAAGAGGGCGGTAGTATTTCTAAAAATTAAAATACTCCAGTCTCTCGAAGGTATTCGGCACATTATCATCTTTTTCGGGCCTTAAAATGAGGACCGTGTCCGAACTTGTCTTTCCGTCAACCTCGATTGCCGCAGAACGATATGCGTTGAACGCATCGATCTGTGCTTTCGCAAGGGAGATGCAGGCAGATATGTCGTCTTCGCATTGAGTCAATGCCTTTGGTCCTTCTTTGACTTTCTTGCCGAAATATATCGTTTTATCGATGGAAAAAAGCGTCGCTACGCCAAGAGTCGCAGAGGCGACTCCCAGTCTTGCCAGCGAGATGGAGGCCTGGATATTCTTGCCTTCATTGATTCTCTTTTCGAGAGTCTCTATCATTGAAGATATGCTGAGCCGCTGCCTTCTGGAGTTGACAAAAGACAGACATTTATATACGGAGCCGTCTTTAGCCTGAACCCAGGTTTCGGATATTTTAGGCATCTCATAGTCTCCTTCGACATATTTCGAGGTTTTCCCCCATATCTCGGTAATGTCCTTTAAATAGCCGTCAACGGCAGAATCTCCGCTGTAATTCTTCACCTCCCATGTGACGCGCTGCTTTGCTTTCTTTCCCTTTTTGGAGGTCTTTGAATTATTGTTGACTTCCGTAGCGGTTTCAGAATCGCCTTTAAGGCTGTCGTCATAATTTCCGGAACTGTATTCGGTAGGGATTGCAATGTCGCACGGAGCTTTGCTGAGTTTCAAATCATAGAATACATATTGTCCGGAACGCTTGTCCCCGCATTCCATCCAGAACATGAGCTGGTGGCATTTGAAGATAGGTACGGTGACGGTAAGCGGCTCCATCTTGTTGTCCAGCCAGAACTCTCCTACAAGGACACGATCTGCAAACACATTGAGCTTGACAGGGTTCTTCAGCGCCTCCTCGCTCCTTACGTTGAATATTTCATCTGCCGCATCCACATATTCCGCCTTATTGGCGACGGTGAACGTACAGCTCTCATATTGTCCATATGGGTTGAACGCTGCCGCTGACGCCTGTTTGCTGTCCTTGTCCTCGAGAAGCAGGAATATGCTTCCCACAGGGGTGCCGGAAGCTCCGCCGGATACGCCCGTGTATGCAGAAACGTCCGACGCTCCAATATTTGCCCCGATTCCCGTCAAGGCCATGAATACGGCATCCATAAGGCTTACCTTCTCCAGACCGAGAGGAATGTTGGTCTCCAGCATGAAGCCCTTGTTAATCTGCCTTCCGTCCTTCATCTGGAAGTATTTTGTGATGGTGCTTCCGTCGCGGAAACAATCATCCATACTGAAATTGGTCAGGTCGCTGACATATCTTCCCAAAAAGTGGAAGTACGGCTTTCCGCAGAGGTCAATCAGGTCAACCTCGTAAGGGCAGTCCGGGACATCGTGTTCAAATACGGTATTTGGGACAGGCTTTCCGCGGTAGAGGATTATATCGCCCACGCCGATTATGGTCTGCTTGGCCTTTCCGTTGCCCATCTTTTCGAACCTGAGCGTACGGCATTTGTAAATAGGGATTTCGTAATGTTGGTTAGGCCAGGTGCAATATATGGTATGATTGAAAACAAGCTGTCCGTCAGCATAAATGCGCAGTTCGTCATCATCCATGACGTGGTTCTTGCTCAGACATCCTGCATCGAAACTGATCCAGTCGTACTCTCCGGCGAGATCAAATTCGGCATACGAATCCACCCTGTCTCCCATCAGGGTGTTGCCTGTGGTGAGAAGCATTCCTTCCCAATACTTTTCCCCTCCCATGGAGAAGGTGTAGTGTCGGGATTCTCCCTCAAAGAGGGTCTTGTTCGCCGTGCTTATTCCGCGTACGGAATATGGCTTGATGGTGGACATAAGAGGACAGACGTCAGGAAGCTTGGATATGCGGTCTTTGCTGTGATTGACAATGCCTGTCTGTGGAAGCGAGCCGGCTCCCTGCGGATAAGCGGTTATATCTACAACGCCGTAAGTTATTCCTCCAAGAAAATCACTGTTGCGGTACTCGCAGATGAAAGCGAGCTGTTCCGCTCCGTTTACGTCGACTACGACTTGCTGAGCCAAATCGGTCTGTTTCACCATACCTTCGTATATGGTCTTTTTGTCTGCTTTGACGACAAGCCATGCGCTCGAATTGGAACTCTGGTTGTCTCTTGGGCCCACGATGAAGGAAACCTTGTCGTAGCGCTTGTTGAGCCAGAAATAAGCATATCCCTGCTCCACTCCGACAAGGGCCTGTGAAACGGAGAACTGAAGACCGGAATCGTACTCTTTGCGGGTTATGCTTATAGTCTTCTCATAATCCATGATGCTTTTGGCCTTGTCTCCCACAACCTGTTTGACATAGCCTCCTGCGCGCATGTAATATGGAGGGTTGACCTTCATCAGGTCGACTGTTCCTGACGGAATGCCTGTAAGCAGGTTGTTGGGGTTGGATACAGATGCTCCTGCCTTCCATAGTTTCATATTACCAAAGCACATATCCACGCCTCCTCGCGGAATACTGAACGTGAGTTCATCTGCTCCCGTGACATCGAGAGTATAGAACCGCGGTGCGTCCTGCCCGAAAAACACTTCGTCCATAAGTCTTTTTCCGTCAGCAGAAATGGTTACTATAGAGGAAGCTCCATAAGAAGAGTTGTACGATGGTCCTATGACAAAAGAGAGTTTGCCGTACGCGCCCTTAAGACTGAAGACAACCTTTCCTGGTATGTTGTCAGAGATAAGTCCGCCTAATGGAGAGCTCAATGAGAATCCTGACTTGACTTTGTATCCGCTAAGCGTCATTGCGTCTCCCTGAGACTTATATATCGTGCATTTAGATGCGCTTGTCGGAGTAAGTGTATTGACCAGCGGGGTCTGCGCGCAGATGTGTATCAGGCTTATTGACAGTAGTGAAATTACGGCGAAAAACTTCTTCATAACGATAGGATTGATAAGAGGTTATGCATAACTAGCCGCAAGATAACGAATTGTAATTATATCTGCAAGCTTTTCCGTCGTGGAGAGTATCAGAGCGCAGGAAGAGGCTGTGCCTCTATTTGGAATATACTACAAATTCGTAGTCTATGCCGCTTTTTTCGTCGTGGAACATTTCTGAGCGGGATGCTTCCTTCCATATCGCAGGGTCAATGTCAGGGAAGAATGCGTCTGCGTCTTGCACGACGGTGTGAACATGCGTGACATAGAGTTTGTCCACGCAGTTGAGCAGTTGTCTGTATATGGTGGCTCCTCCGATGACAAAGCACCTCTCTGAACCTTCGGCAGCAGCGAAAGCTTCCTGTGGGGACCTCACTGTGCACACAGTCTCAGGAAGTCCGGGGCGGCTTGTAAGTACGATGTTTTTCCTGCCGGGAAGCGGTTTTCCGATAGAGTCAAAAGTGGTTCTGCCCATAATGACAGGGCTCCCGAGAGTTACTCGTTTGAAATATTTGAGGTCTTCGGAGAGATGCCATGGCAATTCTCCCCGTACTCCGATGGCGCCGTTTTCCGCTACGGCTACGATAATACATTTTTCCATAGGTGCTGCTTTTATACTGCGACCGGAGCTTTGATGGCCGGCCACGGATCGTAGCCCTCCAGCGTGAAATCTTCGTATTTGAAATCAAATACGCTCTTTACCTCCGGATTGAGTTTCATTTTTGGAAGTGGTCTTGGTGTACGGGAAAGCTGCTCGCGGACCTGCTCAAAATGGTTAAGATAGATATGAGTGTCTCCGGTAGTATGGATGAACTCACCCGGCTCAAGTCCGCAGCATTGGGCTATCATCATCGTAAGCAGGGCATACGAAGCAATGTTGAACGGTACGCCGAGGAATGTATCGGCGCTGCGTTGGTAGAGCTGACAGGATAGTTTTCCGTCAGCCACATAGAACTGGAAAAGGCAATGGCATGGCGGCAGCGCCATCTTGTCCACCTCGCCCGGATTCCATGCGCATACGAGCATCCTTCTGGAGTCAGGGTTGTGCTTTATCGTCTCAATGACTTCGGAGAGTTGGTCGATTTTCCTGCCGTCCGGGGCTGGCCAACTGCGCCATTGATGTCCGTATACCGGGCCCAAATCTCCGTTCTCGTCGGCCCATTCATCCCAAATGGACACTTTGTGCTCCTGAAGATACTTGACGTTGGTATCTCCGCTTATGAACCATAGGAGTTCATAGATAATGGATTTCAGATGGACTTTCTTGGTAGTAAGGAGCGGAAACCCCTCGCTCAAGTCGAAGCGCATCTGGTGTCCGAATATGCTTTTAGTACCAACACCGGTACGGTCATGCTTGACTGTGCCGGTGTTGATGATTTTTTCCAATAAATCGAGATATTGTCTCATTGATTATTTCTTAATGCCGAAAGCATATACCGTAGCCTCGTTGTATGTCTTTCCAGGAAGCAGTTCGGTAGTAGGATACTCAGGGTGATTAGGACTGTCAGGGAAGTGCTGTGTCTCCATAGCCACGCCGCTGTAGTCATCATAGATGCGCCTGTTCTTTCCTACCGGGCAACCTGCAAGGTAATTACCTGTGTAAATCTGGATAGAAGGCTGTGTGGTGTAGATCTTGAGATCTCTTCCGCTCACCATAGAGTAGAGCTCGGCGGCCTCGTTGAGCTGTCCTTCCTCGAAGTTGTCAAGAACCCAGCAAGAGTCGTATCCCTTTCCGTAATTGAGTGCAGGGAAATCCTTGTCGATATCCTTTCCGATAGTTTTGGCTTTGCGGAAATCCATCGGTGTGCCGGCAACAGGATCGATAGGTCCTGTAGGGATAAGTCCTTTGTCTGTAGGAAGGTATCCTGAAGCAGGGATTCTGAGATAGTGTCTCTTGATGTTGCCCTTTCCTCCGTTGAGGTTGAAATAAACGTGGTTTACGAGGTTGATGACGGTCTTGGCATCGCTCTTGGCACTGAAAGTCATCTTGAGCTCGTTGTCATCACTCCATGAGTAGCGGGTAACTACGGTAAGGTTGCCAGGGTAGCCCATCTCGCCGTCCGGGGAAGTGTACTTGAACTCTACCATTCCCTTGTGCTTGCGGGACTCCCAAACCTTGTTGTGGAATCCTTCCGGACCTCCATGGAGATGATTCTCTCCGTTGTTGATAGGGAGAGTGTACTCCTTGCCGTCAAGAGTGAACTTGCCTTTGGCGATACGGTTGGCAAAACGTCCCGGCACCTTTCCGCAGCAAGGTCCGTCGTAGAGATAGCTCTCCGGTTTGTTGTATCCGAGAACTACGTCTCCAAGCTTTCCGTTCTTATCCGGAACCATGATTGAAACGATACCGGCACCAATGTTACTCAAAGTTACGGATGCTCCGCTTGCATTGGTCATAATGTACTTGTACACAGGTGTACCATCGGGCAGTTTGCCCCAAATTTTTCTTCTGATATCAGTCATATTGTGTTGAATTAATCATATTGTCGAAAAACTCTAAAACCCTTTCTACCGGAGCGTCTTTCATTATTACGCGCTTTTGCGCGTCCAGCAGGTAGAGGGAAGGAATGGCTCTTACATAATACAGCTCGCCTTCGTTGATAATTCCGGCAGGGTCGTATCCGTTGAGCCAATTGCGCGGATAATTAGGCTCGTAGTTCAGCCATTTGTCCACTTCTCCGTCTATATAGACATTGACTATGGCAAGGATGCCGTTTTCTATCAATGAGTCAATATAGGTTCTGTTCTGTATCTGGTCGATGATGTCTTTGCAGGACTGGCATCCAGGATTGCTGAAAAAGAGCATCGTGTATTGCGCCTCTATCTGGTGCAGCCTGTGAGGACGCATCTTTGCATCTTTGAATCTGAAATCCGGAACAACCGTTCCGTATGGGTTCATTCTGCACTTTTCAAGTTCGAAACGATAGCCGGGCAACTTGGCTTTCGATGTAAGGGAAGACCTGGTAAGCCCATCCACGAACGGAAGATAGAGATCCTCGCTGCGCAGCGGGGAGTTAGGGTCATAGAAATACTTGCAGGCAATGTCTGTGAGCTGTTCGTATGCTGCCTCTGTATGAAGGCTGTCTTTTCTGCAGGCTGTCTCGAGGGAGGAGAAAAACCCGGCCACATATTTCTGAGCCTTATCTACAGGGAGAAGATGCAACGCTCCCAGATAAGCAGACATGTTCTGTTCCACTTCCTCTTTGGATACCCCCATTATACGGGCCGAATCGGTGCGGCCGCTTCCGGCAAAGAACTTGTCCCACCAGTGCTCCGCGAGATATGAGATTCGAAGCACGGGATCGGAATTCACCATGGAAGGAATCTCGGTATGGGGAAAACTCCGGATATCGCTGTCCTTACTGCTATCTGCCTTTCTCGGCTGATTGCAGGAGAATGCCAGAATGCACAATCCTGCCAAAAGATAACCGTATTTATGAAATGCCTTCACTCTCGATGAATTCAAACCTCGTAAAGATAGGCAAAAAATGCAAAAAATAAAATAGATGAGCCGCAACAGGCCCCTTTATGGCGCCGATACTGCACAAAAATTGTGTCCGTAAGCCGAAAAACCATTAGATAATTATATATTTGCCGATATGAAACGATGTTTTAGCATACTAATACTTGGTCTTTTGTGCGCATTCGGCGCCAAGGCCCAATTCTATACGACAGGAAGCGATTCGCCGCGTGTCAAGTGGATGCATATAAAGACAGAGCATTTCGATGTCATATATCCTTGCGGGCAGGACTCGCTGGCGCGAGTGTATGCTCTCAAGCTTGAGAGCATAGCACCGGCACACGCCAAGCGCGTACCGGTGCTCCTGCGCAACAGACTGTCATATTCGAACGGAATGGTCACGCTTCCTCCTCTTCGTATGGAGCTGTACACCGTTCCGGATGCTTATGACCCGCTTGCCACGCCGTGGAGTGACCATCTTGTAATTCACGAAAGCGACCATCTCAGAAGGATGACGGACCTGTCGTGGAAATTCCCGTGGAAACCTCTCGGATGGCTTTTTGGCGGCCTCGGACACGGAGCCGGACTTATCTTTACGACCGAATTGAGCCTGCTTGAAGGTTCGGCGGTAATAGCCGAGACGGAAGGAACCCTTTCCGGTCGCGGGCGCACTGCTGACTTCCTGGAGTATTACAGGGTTGCCACAGGCAGCGGTCAGAGAAGAAATTTCTATCAGTGGCGATACGGCTCCATATCCCGCTATACTCCGGATTACTATCGAGCCGGATATATTGCCATGTCCGGGGATAATTATCGTTTCCGCGGGCTTCCGGGACGCAAGTTCGCCGCTGGCTTCAGTCGCAACCTTGACACCCTTTCCACGTACTGGCGTCAGGATGAAGAGAAGAGGGGGCCATTTGCGGAACCTGAACTTCTGACACCGCTTCCACGGTATTATCAGGAATATACGAGTCCGATACGCTGGCAGGGACAGCTCTATGCGATACGTAGCGGAGAGACGGTTCTGCCAGCTATAGTGCGCATTGGCGATGACGGCACCGTTTCGAGTGTACAGTTGCTTTCATCCAGCCATAGCCGTCTTTCGGCTTCTGAAGAGTTTATTTTCTGGAGCGAGAATGTTCAGGACCTTAGGTGGAATTATCTGTCATACTCGGATATATTCCGTCTGGACAGTCTCGGGCATAAGCAGCGTCTTACTGTTGGACAGCGTTATTACAACCCGTCGGTGGCCCCTGATGGCCGAAGGCTCTCTGTATCAAGCTATGCGGAAGATGCTGCAAGCAGCGTCGTGGTTCTTGATGCAGAGAGCGGGGATGTCCTTGACAGCTATAAATTACCGTCCGGCATGCAGGTGGTGCAGACCGTTTGGGTGGGAGACGAATTGTATGCGAGCGTTCTCGGAAAGGGCGGTTTCTGTATATATTCTGTACCGGATTTCACGCAGGTCCTTCCTGAAGAGCCGGTAAAAATCAAGGATTTGTGGTCTTCTGACGGGAACATCCTGTTTACTTGTGACCGTACGGGCGTCAACGAGCTGTATGAATTGAATCTCCCAGGCGGGGAAGTCTTCCAGAGAACCGTCAGCCGATATGGGGCGTCAGATTTTTGCATTGATGGCGATGGGCGGATGGTGCTGTCAACCCCTCTTCCTGAAGGCCGTCTGCTCGCTTTGAGTGACGACCGGTCAAGGCGCAGGGTGGATTATTCCGTTCTCTCTGAGTATCCGCTCGCTTCCCGGCGGGAAGAAACTGATGTCAAATCGCTTGATATGGCATCGGAGGAGGATTTGCCGGAGCCGCGCCGATACAGGCGATTCCCGTTTATCCCGCATTCCTGGGCGCCATTTTATGTCAATTATGATTCGATAGATGCGATGAGTTTATACTCCCAAAGCAGCAATGCAGTTCTGGGCGCCACGATGTTCTACCAGAATCCTCTTGGCAATATCTACGGCAGCGCCGCCATTCATCCTTTCTGTGACAGTTCCGGTGCATGGAAGGTGGCCGGGGAGTTTAATTTTACGACGACGGCTCTTTTCCCGGTGATTGAGGCCAAGTTAAAGGTCAATGCCCATCCTTCCATTTACTATGCCTTGGGTACGGATAAGGAGAATCATCTGTTCTTTTACGCCGGACAAGGACAAAAACTGAATACGAATTTGTATCTGCGCGCGTATGTCCCGTTTAATTTTTCCCGTGGAGGCTTGAATATCGGATTGATACCGAGTATCAGTGCAAACATTTCCAACGGTGCCCTGTATTCTGCCGATGAGGAAAAGAATCCGGTGAAAAAGATTGGCGGTATGGCGCGTATGCATTCGAGCGTAAGAGCCTATTGCATTCAAGGTATTCCCAAGTCAAGGATTTACCCTAAGTTCGGTATCGGAGCTGAAATCGGAGGAGCGCTTCGCCCTGCGGTCGTAAATGAGTTTTGTCCGGTAGCGTACGCTTCTCTGTACGGATATCTTCCTGGCCTTGGGGAGAGGGACGGATTTCGTCTGCGCGGAATATATGAGAGCAGCCTTGGAAATGCGGTGCTCTCAGAAACATACGCCAACACGCTTCCTCGCGGACTGTCTTCTTTTATGGCGGGAGTTGCTGCCGGCTACCGGCACAGAGTGCTGCTGAGTGTCGACTATGCCTTGCCGTTTGCGTCTTTGGACTGGGGCGGACTTTCGCCTCTGGCGTATTTGAGAAATCTGGAGATAGTACCGCATTTTGATTGCGGACTTTACAGCGGCAAGCGCGGGCGGGAGTATCTTACGAGTGCGGGAGCGGAACTCTGTCTTCGCCTCGGCAACTTTTTCTGGGTTCCGCTTGATACCAGAGTCGGTGTAAGGTATGATTACAATACCGGCTCACTGTTAGGGGATGATCCCAATCCAGCGAGCCGGCATAGTGTAGCAGTTATATTTTCAGTGGATCTTTAGACTCCGCTGAAAGAGCTGAATCCACCATCCACAGGGAGGATAACGCCGGTGACGAAACTTGCGGCATCGCTGCAGAGGAACTGCGCAGCTCCGTTAAGTTCAGTTATATCTCCGAATCTGCGCATTGGCGTCTTCGCTATTACTTTTATCGAGCGATCTGTGAGCGAACCGTCTTCGTTGAGGAGGGCGGCTCTGTTCTGCTTGCCGATGAAAAATCCCGGTGCAAGTGCGTTGACGCGGATTTTCTCTCCGTATTTGATGGCCATTTCGGCTGCGAGCCAACGGGTGAAATTGGATACTCCTTCCTTGGCGGCACCATATCCGGCTACTCGGCTGAGGGCATCGTATGCTGCCATTGAAGATATGTTGAGGATGCATCCATATCCTTGGCTTGCAAACACTTCCGTGAACACGTGACACGGATATACTGTTCCGTTGAGATTAAGGGACAGGACCTTGTCCCAGTCTTCCAGCTTCATATCCCAGAAATTCTGGTCCGGCATCACGTTTGCCCCAGCTACATTTCCGCCGGCCACATTGATCAGAATGTCTACCTTGCCGTAGTCTTTTACAATGGCGTCGGCAATTTTCTTTACTTCTGCCGTATCCATCACGTTGCATGAGTAGGCTGAGGGCCTGCCTCCAAAGGCACTCAGCGTCTCCAGGGTTGACTCCACCTGCTCCGCTCTATGAACGAGAGCTACCACATCGGCTCCCTGAGATGCAAAATGTCTGGCGAGAGAACCTCCCAAGACACCGGCGGCACCGCTGATTACGGCTACCTTACCGGCTATAGAATACATTTCATTCATATCGGTTACTGTTTGTGTGACATTTCATCTTGTACGGCGCACATCATGCCTTCCACCTGTCCCAAGGCAAGCATGCGTCCGTGGAACCCGTATCCCGGGTTATAGCCCTTGTTCTCATCGCCGAGCATGTCCCTGCCGTGATCTACGCGCATAGGAAGCAGTCTTGGCTCTTTTTCGAATATGCGGATGAGTTCCACGAGGTTCACTCTTCCGTGGCAGTGCGGCGCTTCCACAAAATTGCCGTCTTCAAGCAGTTTGCAGGTGCGCAAGTGCACGAAATGTGTCCGCGGGGCGAACTCTCTTGCCATAGCTTCCACATTGTTGTGGGCTCCGGCGGACAATGAGCCCGCACAGAACGTAAGACCGTTGTGGAAATCATCTACGGAATCAAGAATGAATCTTATGTCTTCCGCGCTTCCGGCTATGCGTGGCAGTCCGAATACAGGCATAGGAGGGTCGTCAGGGTGAATACACATATTGATGCCGTACTTGTCGCATACCGGCATTATTGCCTTCAGGAAATATACGAGGTTGGCGCGGAGAGCGTCTTTGTCAATTCCGTCATAGAGGGCAAGAAGTTGCTTGAAGTGTGCTACCGGGGCGGTATCGTCCTCTGAGATGTTACCGTTGACAAATCCTTGCGTTTTGACAATCAGCGAATCCACCAGAGCGTGTCTGGCAGCGTCGTCCATGGTCTTGTCAAGAGCCTCCACCTTGTGTAGGATATGCTCCGGATAGTCCTTTTCCGCACCTTCACGGCAGAGAATCCGAATATCGAAATAAGCGAACCGGGCGTAGTCAAAGTACAGGGCTCTTGTGCCGTCAGGCATCAAATGTCCGAGATCCGTGCGCGCCCAGTCAAGCACCGGCATGAAGTTATAACATACCGTCTTGATGCCGCATTTGCCGAGATTCTCGAGGCTGATGATGTATTTGCGAATGAGTTCATCCCTTTCCGGTCCGGCATATTTTATGGATTCGCAGACAGGGAGGCTTTCCACTACGGACCAGCGCATCCCGTATGAAGCTATATAGTCCCGAAGGTCAGCAATAGCCTCTTCTGTCCATATTTCTCCGTTGGGAACCTCGTGTAGCGCGGTAACTATCCCCTCTACGCCTATCTGACGCAGCATTTCAAGCGTGATTTTGTCCTTGCGGCCAAACCATCTCCAGGTCTTTTCCATTGTTTTAATGTTATGTAGTATGATGCAAAGTTACGCGAAATGCTGTGATATCCAAACGCGGTCGATGCGCTTTTCCGACTTTGCCGATGCCTGCAGATCCTGATTGCGGGAAATGATTCCGGCGCAGTCTTCATAGACATTGAATCCGACGACAATCATCTCCATTTCACCGCTTTGCGGATAGGCGAAAGTTATCTCTCCGTCCGCTCCGTCCATCTTTACGAACTTGAGGACGACATCTTTCTTGAGCTCCTGACATGTGATGTATTTGCATAACTCCATCACCGCATCATCAAGTCCGGCGTTGAAAATTTTCACTTTTTCAATCAGTTCTCCGACGCTGTCCACTATTCGGCACGTGTATCCTTCCGGCACATCATCGATTTTAAGCACTCCGCCTGCAAGCACCACCATCAGATGTTCGCTGGAGTCATGGTACAGGCAAGGAACTCCCCCGATGATGTTCTTTGCTCCGCAGTGAGGACATTCCCATGCGAAATATTCCCCGCTGGACACCTTCTCCTTAAGTTCCGGGTGTCCGCCGGCATTGATTATATTGTCAAAAGAAACAGTGTGCTGTTCTCCGCAGACGCGGCATTTTTCCGTCAAATTGCTCATTTTCTTCTGTCAATCCATTTCCACAACAAATACATAAGTACGCCCCATACCAGAAACAGCACCACATATATCCAATACGGGAGAGATTCCTGGAAAGCATCCCATGCGAGAAATTTCTGGAATTCCGGGATATCCGCGTAGTAATACGCACCGGCTCCGAAGTCCAGACCTTCCTGCAGCCCCGCTCCGGTCGCCATAAGGTAGATGGCACAAATCAAAACGGCCACCCCGAAAATGAGGGTGACCAATTTGAATATCTTTGAAGCAATCTTTCCCACGATTTAGTCCAATGTAGGAATAGGGAACACAACTCCGGAAAGAAGGAACCACACCATGGCAAATGTAAGGACGATGTTGAAGAGCTGTCCCACGACATAGAGCCAGAGAACTTTACCTCCATGCATCTGTTTGATGATTTCCTTGAAGTTGGTGTCAAGACCGATACTTGTGAATGCCAGAACGAATGCCCAGTTCTTGTATTGGTCAAGAACCTTATTGATAGCGGATACGCTATCTGAGCCAAATACCGGCTGAATGATGAATGATGCTACCAGAGAAGCTACGAAAAATCCGATGATGAATTTAGGGAAGCGGGTCCATATCTCAGATGCTCCTACCTTCTGCATTCCGCTGTTGTCAACCTTCGTTGCGAAGAACAGTGCCACGAAGAATGCTACGAATCCGATCAGAATATTCTGAATGGACTTCACGAGCACTGCGGCTGTCTGAGCTTCTTCTCCAAGAGCCGTACCGGCCACGACAACGGCGCCTGTGCTGTCCACGGTGCCTCCGATGAGGGCTCCTCCCATAATCGGCGACATTCCGCAGGCGCGAATTATAACAGGTTCAAACACCATCATAAGCACAGTGAAGATGATGGAGATGGATACAGCCATTGTAAGATCGTCTTTCTTGCATCCGGAAGCGGCGCCGGTAGCTATTGCAGCTGAAGTTCCGCAGACGCTGGTTGCAGATGCCATGGTTATGACGAGCGGCTTGTTGTCAATCTTCAGGACCTTGGTGCCGAACCACCACATAAATATGATTACGATAGGAGTTACCACCCAGGCTATTCCAAGACCGTAAAGTCCAAACTTGGCGATATTGGAGAACAATACCGAAAATCCCATGATTACAAGTCCCGTCTTGATATAGAACTCGGTCTTGATGGCAGGGCGCAGCCACTGAGGGACGCCCACGGTATTGGACACGAGAAGTCCGACAATAAGAGCCCAGAATGCCCATTCAAGATAACGGTTGAGGGTGAATTCCGCACTGATCAGGCGGACTACCACTGCCAATACAAAAATTCCTATAAATGCCGGAATGTACTTTTTGGCGCTCGTTCCAAGGAACTTGACACCTATTGTAAAAAGCAGCCCGAGGACACCGAATGTCAATGCCAGTTTGCCCCAAAACGCTCCGCTTGCGAGCTGTTGTCCCAAAGGCGTGGCACTGGTAGCTTGTGCTTCTCCTAAAGACCAGGTGGAGAATTTCAGCGCTGAGAAGTCAAAAGCTTTGGTAAGAACCGCTATGCATGCGATGATGATAACGATAAAACCGATCCATACTGTAAGCCAATCCTCTGTCTTCCAGAGCTTTGACCAATCGAGTTTTTTCTGTGTCATTTATTATAATATCAATGATTAAATAATCAAACCCGGCAAAGATAAGAAAAAGTGACCGAAAGTCATATACTTTAGTCTATCCTGCGCGCTCCGTCACTTACCACAACATCGTAGAATTTCGGAGCGTGTCCGAACTTCGCGAGGAACTCTTCCGTTGCCATCCGAACGAAACCTTCATACAGTTCTTCCCGCACAAGGTTGATGGTGCACCCTCCGAACCCTCCTCCCATCACGCGGGAGCCGGTCACATCCGTTCTGCGTGCAATCCGGTTGAGAAAGTCAAGCTCTTCGCAGCTCACTTCGTAAAGCCGGCTCAGTCCGAAATGCGTCTGGTACATCATTTCTCCCACGGTCTCGTAGTCGCGCCTTTCCAGGGCATCGCACACGTCCAGAACTCTCTGAACTTCTCCTATGACATATTCTGCGCGCATGAAATCCTCTTCACTTATGTTTCTGCGGACTTCTTCCAGCCAGACTCTCTTGCAGTCGCTCAGGCACTCTATTTCCGGATGTCGCTTTTGGATGGCCTCTGTCGCTCTTTCGCATGATTCCCTTCTGAGATTATAGGCCGAAGATGCAAGCGAATGCTTTACGCAGGAATCAGCCAGCACTACCTTATACCCTACAGGGTCAAACGGATAGTATTTATGCTCCAGAGTTTTACAATCCAGCCTTATGAGTTGTCCCTTGCGGCCGAAGCACGATGCGAACTGATCCATTATACCGCATTTGACTCCGCAATAATTGTGTTCGGTATTCTGGCCGATGCGGGCAAGTTCGAACAGGTCAAATCCATTTTCAAAAAGATCGTTCAGCCCGAATGCGAAGCAGCTTTCCAGTGCGGCGGATGATGAAAGACCGGCTCCCAAGGGCACGTCCCCGGCAAATACCGCATCGAATCCCTTTACGGCTCCTCCTCTTTTGAGAATTTCCCGGCACACGCCGAATACGTATCTGGCCCATAATTCCTGCGGTGCATCTTTTTCTTCAAGCCCGAAAGAGCAGGACGCTTTATAGTCAATGGAATACAACCGCACCTGAGCAGTGCCGTTGGGCTTAATTTCGGCAGTAATGCCTTTGTCGATGGCACCGGGGAACACATATCCTCCGTTGTAGTCGGTGTGTTCTCCTATCAGATTGATTCTTCCGGCGGAAGAGAAGGTACGACCTTTCCCTCCGAAAAGAGTCGTAAATGTGTCATGAACAAGCGTTTGCATCTATTTCTTTTTGATGGTTTCCGGCAAGGCTACTCCGATAACCGAGAGCAGAACCACTAAGAGTATGATTATTGATGTGCAACGGGACACGTTTTCCCCGATTCGGTATGACGGCGGATCGAACCGCATCTCCAAAGAGTGCTTTCCGGCCGGAACTTCCGCGCAGCGAAGGATATTTCCGTATTGGGCGATATTCAGATTGTCCTTTCCGTCAAGAGTCAAATACCATCCTGCCGGATAATAGACTTCGCTGAACACAAGCTGCCCGCCCGTTGCAGAGTCATATTCATAAATGAGTTTATTCGGGGCATAGGATGTCATCTTTATATTTCCTTCTGCGGAGTCTGTGAACCAGGCATTGCCCCTGGCATATTTATACTTTATCGGTGCAATATCCTCACCGACTATTATATAGCGGCAATTCATGGATGCCAGCCCTTCAAGATAAGGCATCTTCTCCTCCGCTTCATCGATAGTCTTGCATCCCGAAATGGCTGCCGCTACGCTTCCGAGTTCTTTCTGAAGCGTGTTTTCTATAAAGGATTGATAGTTGCGCAGCTTGGCCGGGGAATATCCTCCTATATTCTTGTGCCAATACGAAGGATGAGAGTCGTTGAACGGATCCACGGTGAGATCCAAAACCCTGTATGACAAATCTTTGTCTTCAAGAATCATCTCATCTACAGGCCTTTTGTCGAATTGGCTGAAGAATGTTTTTGGCGTTACGAAATGGTCTGAGTTGAGATATCTCTTATCCAGAGGAATCAGATCGAGAAGCACCAGAAGGCATACCAGCAAAGCGGCTGTGCGTCTGCGGGCAGCGCCCATTTGAGGCTGCGTTTCGAACGTTTTTTCGGCACCTTTTGGTGTGATGCAGGACCAGAGCAGCACAAGATATGCTCCGGCGATAAGCAGCAGCGATCTCCATGCATCTCCTACCAGCAGGCTTTTTCTATCAGCGGCGAGAGAATCTGACAATACATCCGGAAGGTTTGCATCAGTCGCACCCCTGAAATCGCCGGCAAGTCCCGGAGCCAATATGCACAGAAGGCAGAATCCTCCGGAAATCGCGAATGCAATCCAGCCTTTCCTTTTGAACAGATCTGCCGATTCGGCGCTGCGTACCATACGGTCCAGAAAAACGAATGCCAGCAGTGGAAGACATATCTGAAGTATCACCAGGGCCATTGATACGGTCCTGAACTTGTTGTACAACGGGACGAAATCATAAAAGAACTTCGTAAACCACATGAGGTGACTGCCTAAAGCAAGCAGGACCGAAAGCACGCAGGCCGCAATAATCCACCATTTGTCTTTTCCTCTGTAGCAGATGAGCGCCAGCAGGAACAGGAACACAGTCACCGCGCCCATATACATAGGACCCGCCGTGAACGGCTGTGGACCCCAGTAGAGAGGAAGAGATTTCGACACCTCGCGGAGATTGGGCTGTCCTGCCTGTTTGAGCAGGTCGTAGGTCTCCGAATTGCGCGGATTCACTGCTCCTGAAGACGAACCTCCGTTGAAATTGGGAATAAAAAGGTTCGGAAGTTCTTCCCAACCGTAAGACCATGCGGTCGCATAGTCTATGTCCAGACCCTTGGATGCACCACCCTCGGCCTGCGGATTCCCACCGCGTATGGAATGAGGTGTATATTCGTATGTAGGAATAAGTTTTATGGCGTTGGTGGCGATGCCGGTGCATCCGAGAACCAGAAACAGCCCGCAGGAAGCGAGGAACTTTCCGATATCTGAACGCCTCTGCCTGTCGCAGAGGTACCAAATCAGCATGCCTATAGAGTACAGCAGGATTACCAGTGCGAGGTAATATGTTATTTGCGGGTGGTTGGCTTTGACCTGGAAACTCAGGAAAAGTCCGAATCCCGCCGCGCCGAGCGCCGTGTACGGCAGCCACCTTTTCTTCTTCAGGGCTATGTTCCACACATACGCAATTGCCGCAAGCACCCACGGGAAGAAGGCTATGGCCTGCATCTTGGTGTTGTGCCCCACTTGTATAATCTGGAGGTTATAAGAGCAGAAAGTTACGGCGATGGCACCTCCTATCGCTATCAGCGGGTGTACTCCGAACGCGAGCATCAGAAGCCACGCGCCCAGAAGAGAAATGAAAAGATATGTGGCCGGTCGTTTGCCTGTCATCAGAAGATTGTAGAGCCACTGCGTCCAGTCGCCTTTGGTGGGAGCATGGATCGTGGTTGTGGGCATGCCTCCGAACATGGATTCTGTCCATGCCGTCTGGTCATCAGGGTGAGCCGCATTCCATTCCATCATTTCGTGTGACATGCCCTGCCATCCGGAGATATCGCTCTGATTGACAATTTTCCCTCCCAGAACCTGCGGAACGAATCCGTATGAAAGTGCCATAAAGAACACGATCGGGCACAGGATATAAAGCAAGATTTTCTTCTTCATTTCTTGGTTGTCTTATCCAGAAGTTCTACAAGTCCGGCAGTCAATACCCGCCTGTTGTACTTCTCTATATTCTTTTTCGAGTTGTGTTTGTCGTCTATAAATTCCAGCAATTCGTCCCGCTTGTCCCAGTCGAACATCTTTCCGGCTCCGGCGTCTTTCAGAATGAGCGCCGCCGCCCCGTCTTCCTGACCGATGCCAAGGATTGGCTTGCCGGAAGTGAGATATTCGAAAATTTTCCCCGGCAGCACTTTGGCATATTCCGGCTCCTGCCTCAATGGCAATATCAGCAGGCTGGCATTGCGCTGCTCTTCCACGACTTTCTCGTGAGGAAGATATCCGAGGTTGACAAGGTTCTCCCCGAGCCCCCTTTCCCGGATTGCGTCCGTTACTTGCGCGTCTGTCTTCCCTGCGAGTCTGATTTCAAGTCTGGATGCGAAGTCCGGATTGGAAGAACATCTGGATGCCAGGACATCCCAGAGGTTCAGAGGGTTTCCGTCAGCGGCAAACAGACCCGTATGTACGATTCTGAACTTCCCGTCATCTTTGCTGCAGTCCTGCTGTGGAGGAAAATCATCAGGGTCAAACCCGTTGGTGATAAGTTCTACCGGCGTGGATGTCTGGGCCGCAAAGTCGTCCCTTACGGACGGAGATACGGCTATGACGGCATCCGCCTCGTCCAGTACGCTCTGTTCTAACCTGTGATGTTTCTTGTCTGCGAATCTGCTGAGACTAAGGTGTTTGTAATAGAACATCTGAGTCCATGGGTCGCGGAAATCAGCTATCCATGTAATGCCTGTGCGACGTTTCAGCTCCCTTCCTATGAGATGCATTGACTGGGGTGGTCCCGTAGTGATAACGGCATCTACCGGATGTTCTTTGAGGTATTTGCACAGATAGCGTGCTGATGGTCGCACCCAACCGGCTCTCGGGTCAGGAATAAACAGGTTGCCCCTGAGCCATCTGGAGAGCCGTGACTTGAATGACCGGTCGTTGGAACTTAAAGGGTTGACCTGCTGTTTGCCTTTTCCGAAAAGCTTGCGGTAGAAGTTGTACGGTTCGGAGATGTGCCTACGGATGATTTCCGCTTCCGGCGGGATGTCCCTAAGCAGACTGTCGTCGTAAGCGAGCCGTTCCGGGTTCTCCGGAGTATAGATGACAGGTTGCCACCCATATTCAGGAAGATACTTGCTGAATTTGACCCACCGCTGCACTCCTGAACCGCCGGTCGGAGGCCAGTAATAAGTGATGATGAGCAGTCTTTTGATATCTTCCATAACGAGTCCAAAGGTACGGATAATTTTACTAATTTTGTGAATTATTCAGATTTACTTTATGGCTAAGAGTGGAGAGGATACACCGTTGCTGAAACAGTATTTCAGTATTAAGGCGCAGCACCCGGAGGCATTGCTTCTGTATCGCGTCGGTGATTTTTATGAGACATATTCGGATGATGCGGTATTTGCAAGCAAACTTCTCGGACTGGTGCTCACGCGCCGTTCCAACGGAGACAAAGGCACTACCGAAATGGCCGGATTCCCTCATCATGCCTTGGAATCATATCTCCCGAAAATCGTCCGTGCCGGATATAAGGTCGCCATTTGCGATCAGTTGGAAGACCCTGCACTGGTGAAGACAAAGCTTGTGAAAAGAGGTGTGACGGAGATTCTGACGCCCGGCATCGCGTTCGGAGAGAGCATGCTCGAAAGCCACGAGCACAATTTTCTTGCGGGACTTCATTTTGACGGGCCTCAGTGCGGTGCGGCATTCCTTGACGTATCTACCGGCACTTTCAGGGTAGCTCAAGGTTCTGTGGAATACATCGGTACGCTTCTCTCGTCCTTTGGCCCTAAAGAACTGGTCGTGGAGAGAGATATCTGCAAGGCGGTGCGAAGTAAATTTCCTGACTATTATGTAACTCCGCTTGAGGAGTGGGCCTTTGTGCAGAGCACGGCTGAAGATAAACTCAAGAATCAGTTCGGGGTAAGCAGCCTCAAAGGTTTTGCCATTGACAGATATCCTCTGGCGGTGTGTGCGGCAGGTGCTCTGATTGCATATCTTGAGCAGACGCAGCACACGGGGCTGGGTAATATATGCTCCATTTCAAGGATAGACGAAAATAAGTTCGTCTGGATGGACAAATTCACCTTCCGCAACCTTGAGGTGTTCCAAAGCAATGCCGGCAAGGACGGTGTCAGTCTTGTGGATACCATTGACCGCTGTTGCTCTCCTATGGGCTCCAGGATGCTGCGCGAATGGCTCGCGATGCCTCTTATGGACATTGACGGACTTAATGCGCGCTATGATATCGTGGGGCTGCTCAGGGACAACGAGGAACTGCGTTCCGGTCTTCGGGACTGTATCGGTGGTGTAGGAGATCTTGAAAGAATCATTTCCCGTGCGGCTACGGGCAGGATTCTGCCGAGGGAGGTGCGGCAGTTGGGCCGTTCGCTGGAGCAGATGCAGCCGATTGTTTCTCTATGTTCGAATACGGAAGTCGCTTCGCTGGACAAATTGTTGTCCGGCATGAAGGATACGGAAGGAATAAGATCCAGAATCCAGAACACTTTGGCGGAGGATGCGGCGGCCATGATAGGAAAAGGAGATGTGATAGCATCCGGGGTCAACAGCGAACTTGACAGTCTTAGGGAGATTTCCCGCGGGGGAAAGGACTATATTCTACAGATGCAGGCCAGGGAGGTGGAACGTACCGGAATCAATTCTCTCAAGATAGGATACAACAATGTATTCGGCTATTATATAGAAGTTCGCAATGCTTCCCGTGATCTGGTTCCGCCGGAGTGGATACGCAAGCAGACTCTGGTGAATGCGGAGCGCTACATCACACCGGAACTTAAGGAATATGAAGATAAGATTCTCGGTGCCGAAGCCTCTATATATGAGCTTGAGAGCAAACTTTATTCGGAGCTTGTGTCCGATGTGCAGAAATCCATACGCGACATACAGGCCAATTGTCATGTCATTGCGGAACTTGATGTTCTTCAGGGCTTTGCACATCAGGCGGATGAGCGGAACTATTGCCGTCCGGAGATAGACAAGAGCAATAGTCTTGAGATTAAGGCCGGCCGCCACCCCGTAATAGAGACTCTTATGGGGCCAGGAGAAGAATATGTGCCCAACGACATTTCGATGGACAGCAAGGGGGTTCAGATAATTATTCTCACCGGTCCGAATATGGCAGGAAAGTCAGCGCTGCTGCGTCAGACTGCGCTTATCGTGCTGCTTGCGCAGATAGGGTCTTTTGTGCCGGCAGAATCGGCCAGGTTCGGCTATTTCGACAAGATATTCACCCGCGTCGGCGCTACAGACAACATATCCAGAGGAGAATCCACCTTTATGGTTGAAATGCTCGAAACGTCGATGATTATGCACAATCTTTCGGCGCGTTCGCTGGTTCTTCTTGATGAAATCGGAAGAGGTACTTCGACATATGACGGGATGTCCATAGCGCGCTCGCTTGTGGAATACATTCACAACCGGGGAAAGGGCGCGAAAACTCTTTTCGCCACACATTATCACGAGCTCAACGATATGGAGACGATTTTCCCCCGCGTGAAGAACTATCATATTTCCATCAAGGAGGAGGGCAGTGATATCATATTCCTGAGGAAACTTGTGCCCGGAGGAGTGGCGCATAGCTTCGGAATCCATGTGGCCCGTCTTGCCGGGATGCCTCGCGAAGTGATTGACAGCGCGGAGAAGACCCTGCGGACTCTTGAGCTTCGTGAAAAGCATGCCAAGGACACGGAAATCTCTGAAGACGGCAGCGTACAGCTGTCCTTCTTCCAGCTTGACGACCCGACTCTTTCTTCCTTGAAAGCCAAGCTTGACAAAGCCGACCTCAACAATATGACCCCTCTTCAAGCCTTTGACTTGCTGAGGGAGATGAAAGCTGAGGTCGGCTCCGAATAATTTCTGTCAGACGTTCTGATTCTGCCCTTTGGAAATAAGGTTGGTGAGGGCCACGAAATCCTCTACCGACAGGCGTTCGGCGCGAAGGTCGAATATCGGTGCATTCGTATCCACGGCGTCTGTGAGCAGTGGTTTCAATGCATTGCGAAGGGTTTTGCGCCGCTGATTGAAAGCTGTCTTGACCACCATTTTAAAGAGCCTTTCGTCGCACCCGAGAGAAGAGCGTCCGTTGCGTCTGAGCCTTATGACGGCGGACTGAACCTTTGGCGGCGGGCAGAAAGCTCCTGACCCTACCGATATTATATAATCGATATCATACCAGGCTTGGAGAAGCACGGAGAGAATCCCGTATGTCTTGGTTCCGGGTTTCTCTGCTATACGGTCGGCGACTTCTTTCTGAATCATGCAGACCACTTCGGTCACCCTGTCTTTGTCTTCAAGAATCTTGAAGAATATCTGGGATGAGATGTTGTAGGGGAAATTGCCTATTACACGGTATTCTCCCGGAAAGAGCAGGTGGACGTCAAGTTTCAGATAATCCATTTCATACAACTTCCCCTGCATTCCCGGGAAATGTGTGAGAAGGTATTCTACCGACTCTCCGTCAAGTTCCACCAATTTCAGGTCAATGTCGTCTCTTTTGAGAAGGTATTGCGTCAACACTCCCATTCCGGGGCCGATTTCCAACACATTGCGGACTCCTCCCGCTTCCAGGGAGTCCACGATGGTCATTGCGATGCCCTGATCTGTAAGAAAGTGCTGCCCCAGTGCTTTTTTGGCCCGTACTTCCATATTATCCGAGTTTCTTTGCCAGTTTCCCGGCGAGTTCCACAAATGCGGCGCCGTCAGGACTTGTCCCTAGAGCCGCCGGCTCTCCGGAATCTCCGCTTTCCCTGATTCCCTGTACCAGAGGAATTCTGCCGAGCAGATCTATGTTGAGGTCCTCGGCCATTTTGGCGCCGCCGTCCTTTCCGAAGATGAAGTATTTCTCTTCAGGGTGTTCTTTCGGTGTGAACCATGCCATGTTTTCCACAAGTCCAAAGATGGGCCTGTTTACGCTGGGATTTCTGAACATGTTTACGCCCTTTTCAACATCTGCGAGAGCCACTGTCTGTGGAGTGGTGACCACTACGGCTCCCTCCATAGGAATCTCTTGGATAAGGCTGATGTGGATGTCTCCTGTTCCCGGCGGCATATCTATCAGAAGAAAGTCAAGATCTCCCCATTTGACCTGCAGAATCATTTGTTTCAGAGCATTGCATGCCATAGGCCCGCGCCAGATAAGCGCCTGACCTTTTTCTGCGAAATAGCCGATTGACATCCATTTGACTCCGTATTTCTCAAGCGGGATGATAAGTTCTTTTCCGTCCTGTTCCTCTGCCATCGGAGTGGCTCCTTCAGTGTCGGTCATGGTCGGAATGGACGGACCATAGACATCGGCATCAGCAAGTCCCACCTTATATCCAAGCCTTGCCAGGGCGCATGCCAGGTTGACCGCTACCGTGGATTTGCCGACTCCGCCCTTGCCGGAAGCTATTCCGATAATGTGCCGCACAGAGCGAAGCTGCTCCATGTCAAGGTCTTTTATGTTGGCTTTTTTCTTTTCTTTGACTTCGTCCACTACGACGGTCTTCACTTCCGCTTTTACGGAAGACGGCAAGTGGCGGACTAGGCAGGCTCTGGTGCTTCCTATTATATATTCGGCAAGAGGGTCTCTTCTTTTTGAGAAAGCAAGAGTCACCACTACGGATTCCTCGTTCGATTCCACACTCTGAACCATTCCGAGGCTCACTATGTCTTTATCGGAGCGACCAGGATGATGAACCTCCTTCAGTGCTTCTAATATTTCTTCTTTTGTCATATTATCTTATAATATTCATTTCATTCAGCAAATAGCCGGCTCCGCCGAACTTGTCCATCATGAAAAGGACATACCTGATATCCACACAAATGCATCTTTGGAGTTCCGGTTCGAAGATTACATCTCCGCTCATGGCCTCCCAGTTGCCGTCGAAAGCAAGTCCGATGAGGTTACCGTCTGCATCGAGGACAGGGCTTCCAGAGTTTCCTCCTGTGATATCCAAATTGGTGAGGAAGCATGTGCGCAGATTACCTTCCGCGTCCGCATAGATGCCGTAATCCTTATTTTGGTAGAGTTCTTTGACCTTGGACGGCACTCGGAATTCATAGTTGTCCGGGTCTTCCTTTTCAATCACCCCTTTGAGGGTAGTGTAATATTTGTAGATCACGCCGTCCTTTGGCTCATAGCCCTTGACGGTGCCGTATGTCAGACGGCAAGTGAAGTTGGCGTCAGGATAACTTGGCTTGTCCTTCTGCCATTCAAGAAGGGCTGCCGCATATTTCTTCGAGCAGTTGTTCAGTTCCTGAGCTTTGTCTGTGTATGCGTTAAGAAGGTTTGTGGCAGCTTCTTTAACCTTGTCTTTCAACAGCACTGCCGGATCGTTTGACAGATCAATGCCGGCAGATCGTGCCGCTTCAAGTCTTTCTGGTGACACAAATGCACTGGTGCTGAACATATTTTCGATATACTCGCGGCTTACATTGACTTTTTCTTCATCACTGGCCCTTTCTAAATAGTGCTCTGTAAGCGCAAGAGCAATTTTCCTGTCCACGTCAGCATCATAGTCCTTATATTTTGCATCGCTATTGGCGTTTACGAGCCCAAGCAATTCTATCCTTTGCAGAGTCTCTGAGAGAAGTACATAACTTTCGTAACTGCTACGGCGACGTTCCACCACATTTTTGATACCCTCTATGGCTCCACCATATATGGATTTACGCTCGGGGGCAGCGATTATCCATTCCTCGAGCCTTTGCTCCTTGTCAAGCTCCCTGCCTATAACGTCAAGTTTGGCAAAAGCTTCTCTCATGCCTTGCCATTTCTTCCACCCGTTGGATGAACTGGCGTATTTGTTGGCATACTTGAGCCCGACTACTTCATCGGACCGCATTTCTTTCCACATTACGTCTTGAAGAACAGTTCTTGCATCGATGCGGATATCGTTTATTGCAAGCATTTCCTCCAGCTGGGCTGCTGTTTGAAATCTCTGGGTGCGTCCGGGATATCCCATAATCATGGCAAAATCTCCCTCTTCCACTCCTTTGAGCGAGATGCTGAGACTGTGTGCCGGCTTTAACGGAACATTGGTCTCTGAATACTGTGCAGGCTGGTTATCCGGTCCGGCGTACACCCTGAACATCGAAAAGTCGCATGTATGGCGCGGCCACATCCAGTTGTCGGTATCTCCTCCGAATTTACCCATGGATGCAGGGGGCGCACCTACGAAACGCACATCTCTGTAGACTTTATAAACTATGAGGTACTGGACATTGTCGTTGTAGAATCCGGTAATCTGGATTGAGCATCCTGGATTGTCCTTTTGGGCCTTCTTGATGATTTTCTTGCGTGCTTTCTCGGTGTCAACCATGCCGGTCACGTCCTCCATGCTCACGAGGAAACTTACGCTGAGCCCAGGAACAGGAATTTCTTCAGAGAGATTCTGAGCCCAAAACCCGTCTTCGAGGTAATTGTGCTCTTCACTTGACAGTGCTTGGATACTGGCATATCCACAGTGGTGGTTGGTGACCAAAAGTCCGTTTTCGGAGATAATCTCTCCGGTACAACCTCCGCCAAACTGTACAACAGCATCCTTGATGGATGAATGATTGATGCTGTATATCTGATCCGGTGTTAGCCTTGAACCGAGATTTGCGAGTGCTTCGCTGTTGATTTTCTCCAACAGGGGCAGCATCCACATCCCCTCGTCTGCTTTTGTCTGAACCGCGAAGCAAAGTGCAATCGCGGCGGTGATAATCATTCTTTTCATATTCTTTTTCAGTTCAATCAAATAAACTTGTCTCCAAAGCCTTCGGGTGAAATGAACGCCTGTGGTAGGGTGTTAAGCCATATTTTTTTATTGCTTCAATGTGTTCTGGCGTCGGATAACCCATATTCCTCTCCCATCCGTATTGTGGGTACTCACGAGAAAGCTCCCGCATCTTGTCGTCTCTGTATGTCTTGGCCAGCACCGACGCTGCGGCTATGCTGGCATAGGTGGCATCGCCATGCACAACGGTGATGTACTTGTATCCCGGCATGGGTTTGAACCTGTTCCCGTCCACAAGAATCATCTCCGGCCTGACGCTCAGACGCCGTACCGCTCTTTGCATCCCTTCCACAGAAGCCCACAGGATATTCAAAGAGTCGATTTCTTCCGGACTGATCTCTTCTACCGCCCAACTTATGGCCTCCTGCTCGATTATTTGCCGCAGTTCGGTCCTGTCCGTAGCGTTCATCTTCTTTGAATCATTCAGCTTCGGGTGGTGGAAGTGTTCAGGAAGAATTACGGCAGCGGCATAGAGCGGTCCGGCAAGAGGACCTCTCCCGGCTTCGTCGCATCCGACCTCCAATATTCCAGGGGTGTGACACTCCAATAAATGAACTTCGCGTGGCATTATGCCACAAAATTAGTCATTTTTATGCAGTTGACTAATAAGATAGTTATTTATTCGTGTCAGAGAACTGATTATTTCCTCATCTTTTGTGATTTTTCGCTCCAGAGCATCGCATCTGTCCCTGAGAGAATTCAATTGTTTTTCATAGTCGTCAATAAGGACTTGCTTCATTTCTTCGAAATTCTGTTTTTCCTCAAGAATCCCGGGAGTGCTGTATAAAGAGGACAGTACATCACTTTCATTCAGGTTGAAGTATTCTATAAAGGAAGAGAATACGGAACCAAATAATTTTGTTTTTCCTGTTTCAAAGTTGATATAGGTGGTGCGTCCGATTCCCAGTTCTTCTGCCATGGCGGCTTGAGAGAGCCCTGCACTCTCCCTTATGTGTCTGATTCTGGTGTGGACGCTGTTTTTAATCATTGTTTCTGTATTCCTTTTTTCAAATATAAGGGCATGGAATAGAATGATTATTCCAGTATTTATGAACAATGTCCATAAAAATCATACATTATATCTAAAAAAAAAGAAATTTTTACTGCCTGCTCCTTTGTTAATGTTGCGAATTTATGGACAAAAAATCAATTTTGCCGGAGCTAAAGATTGTTTGATATGGGAATGATAAACGACTATGAACTGTTCGGGGCCGCCATGAACTGCGGGTTTGTCAGAGGCGGGTCTTTTGACTCATTTTGCCGAAACCTGCGCGTATGCCCCTTTGAGATTGACGAGATGCTTGTCTCGGAACTTGGCCTGTCAGGAGAAGAGATATTCTTGAAATATTGGTCAGACAACTATTGTATTTAGATTCATTTTTTGTTAGATTTGTGATTCGGACATGATGATTAGTAAAATTATTAATAATTAATAACAACAAAATGAAAGAATACACAACCAAAGAAATCCGCAACGTGGTACTTCTCGGAGCTACAAAGTCCGGCAAGACCACGTTGGCTGAAGCTATGCTCTACGAGGGCAAGGTCATTGACAGAAGAGGTACGATAGAGGATAAGAATACAGTATCCGACTACAACGAACTCGAAAAACTGAATCAGCGCTCCATCTATGCTACGCCGTTGTATGCCGAGTTCCAGAATACCAAGTTCAATTTTATCGATGCCCCGGGAGCGGATGATTTTATAGGAGGTGCTTATTCGGCTTTCAAGGTTTGCGAGTGCGGTATACTTGTAATCAATGCCCAGCAGGGAGTGGAAGTAGGCACGGAGAAGTTTATCAGACTTGCAGAGAAGAAATCTCTTCCTCTTATCGTCGCTGTTAACCAGCTTGACGGGGAGAAGGCGGATTGGGATCTCGTGCAGAACTCCATCAACGAGTCATTTGGCAAGAAAGCTGTTTATATTCAGTTCCCTGTAACTACCGGACCTTCATTCGACGGATTCGTGGATGTGCTTACTATGAAGTATTATCATTTTAAGGACGAGAACGGTACGCGTGAAGACCTTGAAATTCCTTCAGATCTTATGGACAGGGCAGAAGAGGCACGTCAGGAGCTTATTGAGAAGGCGGCCGAATATGACGATACCCTCATGGAGAAATTCTTTGAGGCAGGAAGTCTCACAGAGGACGAAATCCGCAAGGGTTTGAGCATCGGTATAAGCAAGGGTGAGGCTTACCCTGTATTCTGTGTTTCTGCGAAGAAGGATATTGGAGTCAAGAGACTGTTTGAGTTTACCAGAAGGGTAGCACCTGTGCCTACCAACAAAGAAGAAGGTGCTCCATCCATATTCATATACAAGAACGCTGTGGAGCAGCATTTGGGAGAGGTTTCTTACTTTAAGGTTATGAGCGGTACCATCACTCCTGGTATTGACCTTGAGGACCCTGTAACCGGAGGCAAAGATCGCCTTTCAGCCATTTATGCTGTTGCCGGCCAGAAGAGAGAAGCTGTGGATCAGATTCACGCGGGAGACTTCGGATGTGCTGTCAAGCTTAAGAACAGTCGCGCCAACACCACCCTTTCTCTTCCTGGATCAGGAATCAACTATGACAAGATAGTTTTCCCTGCATCCAAATATGAGTGCGCCATCAAGGCTAAGGTGGTTCAGGACGAGCAGAAGCTTGGGGATGCCCTCAAGAAAATATCCTCTCAGGATCCTACCGTGGTTGTGGATTACAACAAGGAGCTTCGTCAGACCATCCTTAAAGGAAATGGTGAGCAGCATATCAACATCGTAAAGTGGCGTCTTGTCAACGAATTCGGTGTAGATGTGGAGCTTTTTGCTCCGAAGGTGCCTTATCGTGAGACCATCACCAAGGTCGCTACAGCACAGTACAGACACAAGAAGCAGTCCGGTGGAGCCGGTCAGTTCGGCGAGGTTCATCTTCTTGTATGTCCGGCCGAAGGCGAACTTAACACCAAGTTCAAGATTGACGGCAAGGATACTCAGCTCAATGTGAAGACTCAGGATATCACTGAGCTTGAGTGGGGTGGCAAGCTCGAATTCTATAACTGTGTTGTCGGTGGAGCCATTGACCTGGGATTCATGCCTGCTATTCTGAAGGGTATCAAGGAGAAGATGAGTGAAGGTCCTCTTACCGGATCTTATGCACGAGACATCCGAGTGTTTGTCTATGACGGAAAGATGCATCCTGTAGATTCCAAGGAAATCGCATTCATCATCGCCGGACGCAACGCCTTTAAAGAGGCTTTCCGCAATGCCGGACCAAAGATTCTTGAGCCTATTTACAATGTGACAGTTATGACTCCTCCGGAGTATCAGGGTGCTGTTATGTCGGATCTTCAGAATCGCCGCGGCGTACTTGGAGATATGGATTCAGATAAGGGCTTTGCTATTCTGAAGGCCAGAGTGCCACAGGCTGAGCTCTATCGTTATTCTACAGCTCTGAGCTCCCTTACGGCAGGAAGCGCTTCCTTTGAGAAGGAATTCGCTGATTATCAGCCGGTACCAGGAGACGTACAGACCAAGCTTCTTGCAGAGTACGTAGCGGAAGAGGCTGCCGAAGAATAGTTCAGTTAGAACAGATTATATACTTGAAGGTGACTAAAAGTCGAAAGACCGATAGTCACCTTCTTTTTGTATGCTCGGCACGAGCATTGTCTAACGGGTGCAAGTCCCGAGTAAGCCCTAATAGCGGGAATTACATAGCCAAAGGCAAGGGTGTCCATCGTGAGTTGGAATCTGAAAGAAGCCGGTGGCAAACATCTGACCTAACGAACAGAAACTTCATACAAGGCATACGACCGTGGGTAAGGTTGCAAAACAGACTAAAGCCCGATAGCTATTCGGAACGGTCGGTGTAAATGAAGTGGGTATAAGATGGAAAGACAACGTCCTTATCCGAGGAGGTCTCACGGACGCTTCAAATAATTGTTTATACGAAAGAAGTGGAGTAAAGCTTGCTGTGAGAAGTCAGCAGACGTCATAGTAGTGCAACAATCGATAACGTTGCACTAAGGGCTGAACCTAACAATTAAACGATAGTAATAGAAACATACCTTATGAAGGAAAGAAAGCAGAAAACATTATCCCAAGTTAATGGCTGCCCCCAAAGAGATAGGTCGGAAACCGAACGGTATGGGGGAGTGCAGACCTTCATGTGGATGTGTGAAGACAACATCGTGGAAGTACCATTCGACAAGGAACACCTTTTCGAGCAAATCCTTAGTCCTGCGAATCTCAACCGAGCCTACAAGGCAGTGATGAGAAACAAAGGTTGTGGTGGTATCGACAAGATGTCGTGCGAGCAACTGCTCCCATGGCTCTTGACCAATAAGGACTTGCTCATCCGTTCCTTGATGGACGGTTCTTACCGTCCGAATCCAGTGAAAAGGGTAGAAATACCCAAAGACAATGGCAAGATGCGCCTGTTGGGAATACCTACAGTAATAGACCGACTGGTGCAACAAGCCATAAATCAAGTACTGACTCCCATCTATGAGAACCAATTCTCCAAGACGAGCTACGGCTTCCGTCCGAGAAGAGGATGTCATGACGCACTTCGTGGAGCGCAAAGGATAATCAACGAGGGTTACATATATGTAGTAGACCTTGACCTTGAACGCTTCTTCGACACCGTAAGCCATAGCAAACTCATAGAAATTCTCAGCCGTACCATCAAAGACGGCAGAGTGGTCAGTCTTATACACAAATATCTCCGAAGTGGTGCAATGGACAAAGGCTTGTTTGAAGCGAGCGAGGAAGGAACACCTCAAGGCGGACCTCTAAGTCCGTTGTTGAGTAATATAATGCTCAACGAATTGGACAAAGAACTCGAACGCAGAGGACTCCCCTTTGTGCGTTATGCCGATGACTCGATGATATTCTGCAAGTCCAAAAGGGCAGCAATGCGAGTGAAGGAGTCTATAACCCGATTTATAGAAAATGTTCTATATCTCAAAGTCAACAAGGAAAAGACCGTAGTGTCGTATGTGCGCGGAGTGAAATACCTCGGCTACTCCTTCTATGTGATGAAAGGCAAATGTCAACTCACGGTGCATCCCAAGTCCAAAGCCAAGATGAAGTCAAAGCTAAAAGAACTGACAAGTCGTAGCAACGGATGGGGATACGCCAAGAGAAAGCAAAAACTTAAAGAATACATAAAAGGATGGGTCGGTTATTATCACCTTGCCAATATGAAGCGTCTCTTGCTTGAAACAGACGAATGGTTAAGACGTAGAATACGCATGTGTATATGGAAAGCTTGGAAGAAAGTCAAGACAAAAGTGGCAAACCTCATAAGATGTGGTATTAATAAATACAAAGCATACGAATGGGGTAATACTCGCAAAGGCTACTGGCGTATAGCTGATAGCTACATACTGCATAGAGCTATAACAAATGAACATCTATGTAGGGCTGGATATGCTACTTTAATGGAGGCGTATCTCGAATGGCACCCAAAATAGGAACCGCCGTATGCGGAACCGCATGTACGGTGGTGTGAGAGGTCGGAAAACGAAAGTAGGAAGAAAACTACTTCGTTTTCCTCCTACTCGATTGTGCCCGGGGGGATGGTATTATAGGCGCAAATGCAGCGGCTGATTGGCTTTTTGTCTCAATTTTTTGTATTTAGAGAGATTGATTCAATATAGAAGGATAACGCATTGAATTAATTTGTAAATTTGCCTACCAAGTTAGTAATGATACAGTAATGGCAGAGATAAAGGGAATAATATCACAGATTATAGGTCCGGTAGTTGATGTCCATTTTGATGACGTCAAGAGTATGCCGGCCATTTATGATGCCTTGAAGGTGCAGCGTGAGGACGGGAGAACCCTTATTATTGAGGTGCAGCAGCATATCGGAGAAGATACCGTAAGATGTGTTGCCATGGACTCCACGGACGGCCTTAAGCGTGGTATCGAGGCGATATCTACAGGAGAGCCTATCGAGATGCCTGTCGGCAATATGATTCGCGGACGTGTCCTTAACGTTATGGGTGATGCCATCGACGGTCTTGGCGAGATTAAATCGGAATCCACTCTGCCTATACATCGTGAGCCTCCGAAGTTTGAGGATCTTACCACGTCACAGGAGGTGCTGTTTACCGGCATTAAAGTCATCGACCTTCTTGAGCCGTATCTGAAAGGCGGTAAAATCGGACTTTTCGGCGGTGCCGGAGTTGGTAAGACCGTGCTTATCAAGGAACTCATCAACAATATCGCCAAAAAACACAATGGATTCTCCGTGTTTGCCGGAGTGGGAGAGCGTACCAGGGAGGGTAATGACCTTCTGCGCGAGATGATAGAGTCAGGCGTAATCAAGTACGGAGAGGAGTTCGAGAAATTGATGGAACAGGGTAAGTGGGACCTTTCCAAGATAGACCGTAAGGAACTTGAGAAATCTCAGGTAGCCATGGTGTTCGGACAGATGAACGAACCTCCAGGAGCGCGTAGCTCCGTTGCTCTTTCAGGATTGACCATGGCGGAGTCTTTCCGTGACAGCCACAGTGCTGACGGCCCTAAGGATATTCTGTTCTTTATAGACAATATTTTCCGTTTTACCCAAGCAGGTTCTGAGGTATCGGCTCTTCTTGGCCGTATGCCTTCCGCCGTGGGATATCAACCTACCCTGGCATCGGAGATGGGCCAGATGCAGGAACGCATCACATCCACCAAGAATGGATCCATAACTTCCGTTCAGGCGGTTTACGTGCCGGCCGATGACTTGACTGACCCGGCGCCGGCGACCACGTTCACGCATCTTGACGCCACTACCGTGTTGAGCCGAAAAATCACGGCGCTTGGAATCTATCCGGCCGTGGACCCGCTTGAGTCCACATCGCGTATTCTTGATCCTAATATTGTGGGCGAAGTGCACTACAATACCGCGCAGCGTGTCAAGCAGATTCTGCAGCGCAACAAGGAACTTCAGGATATAATAGCAATCCTTGGCATGGACGAGTTGTCAGACGAAGATAAACTCACTGTCAATCGTGCCCGCAAGGTTCAGCGCTTCCTTTCGCAGCCATTTTCCGTGGCGGAGCAGTTTACCGGCGTGCCTGGCGTGATGGTGGACATAGAAGATACTATCAAGGGATTCAATATGATACTTGACGGCAAGGTGGATGACGTTCCGGAGCAGGCGTTCCTCAACGTCGGGACCATAGAAGAGGCCATCAAGAAGGGAGAAGAAATATTATGTCGAACCAAAGCCTGATATTGAGGATACTTTCTCCGGAAGAAACTCTTTTTGAGGGTGAAGTCTCCAAGGTGTTTTTCCCTGGTACCTATTGCCCTTTTGAGGTGTTGCCCGGTCACGCGCCTATCATATCGAGTCTTACGAGCGGACGCATTTCCTGGGAATCCATGGACGGAGTCAGCGGCTCGATCGACATAAGGTGCGGACTGGTCCGGGTTGACGGGGGAGAGGTTACAGTATGTATTGAAAAATGAAAGGAATACTCAAATATCTTGCAGCAATGCTTCTGTGTATGCTTCCGCTTACGGCGAAGGCAGCGGAGTTTGATATGGATGAGTATCTGTACGGCCATGTCGGGGATTCCTACGAGTGGCATATTACCACCGTCAACGGTAAAGACATCGCTATCCCGCTGCCGGTAATTGTATTCAGCCGCAGTGGCAACGGGGCCGCTTGCTTCATGTCTTCCAAACTGAGCGAAGGCGGGGAGTATCGTGGATACAGCATTGCCGGAGAGGACAGCGAATACAAGGGAAAGATAGTGGAAAAAAGTCCGGACGGCTCTGAAATTCGTCCTGTTGATCTCTCGATTACCAAGAACGTTCTCGGATTGATGATTAATTGTGCCATACTGTTGGTTTTAGTGCTTTCCACGACGAAATGGTATCGCAAACATGATGCTCTCAAAGAGGCGCCTACGGGTGTTTCCGGTATAATGGAGATGCTTGTCACGATGGTAGAGATGGATATTATCCGACCGTGTGTCGGGCCTGACTACAGGCGTTATTCGCCTTATCTTCTGACAGCGTTCTTCTTCATCTTGATCAACAACCTCATGGGAATCGTCCCTTTCTTTCCGGGAGGAGCCAATGTCACCGGCAATATTGCCGTTACATTTGTCCTTGCAATGTGCACTTTTGTGGCCGTCAATGTATTCGGCAACCGGCACTACTGGAAAGACATTCTCTGGCCTGATGTGCCGACATGGTTGAAGGTCCCGCTACCTCTTATGCCATTGATAGAAATCATAGGAATATTCACCAAGCCGTTCAGCTTGATGGTCAGGCTCTTTGCCAATATTCTTGCCGGACATTTCATGATACTTGGCGTGGTGGCCGTAATTTTCCTTACTGCGGAAATGGGACCGCTCGTCAACGGAGGACTGAGTGTTATCGCCATATTGATAGGCGTTTTTATGGATATATTGGAATTGCTCGTTGCTTTTGTCCAGGCGTATGTGTTCACTATGCTTTCAGCGGTGTTCATAGGCCTTTCAAGACAGAAACCCGCAAAAGAATAAACAATTTAAGTTATAATAGTTATGTTACTTTCTACAATTCTTCTTCAAGCAGCCGCTACTCTTTCTTTGGGAAGACTCGGTGCAGCTATTGGCGCCGGTATCGCTGCTTTTGCTGCAGCATTCGGAATAGGTAAAATAGGTAAGGCCACCCTTGAGGCCAGTGCACGTCAGCCTGAGCATGCCGATCATTATCGTATGACCGCCATCATCATCGGAGCACTTATTGAAGGTGCATGTCTGTTTGCTATCCTTGTCTGCCTTATAGCGAAGTAAAAGATGTCTCTGATTACACCTGATTTTGGACTCCTTGTATGGATGACACTCATCTTTGCGATAGTGTTCTTCGTACTTGCAAAGTTTGGTTTCCCGGCCATCACGTCGATGGTTGACAAACGCAGCGCCCGAATTGAGGATGCTCTCAAAAAAGCCGATGAGGCGGAGAAGCGTCTTTCCGGTCTTGCGCAGGAGCATGATGCTCTGATGGAAAAAACCAAGCTTGAACAGAGTCGTATGCTTAAGGAAGCATCTCAGGCAGGAGAGAGAATTATAGCTTCTGCCAAGAAACAGGCAGAGGATGAGGCTGCCAAAATTCTGGAGCATGCCAAGCTGGAGATTCAGGCTGAGCGTGAAAGTGCTATGCGCGACATCTGCAGTCAGGTTTCCATGCTGTCCCTGAAAGTGGCCGAGAAAGTTGTTCGCAAATCCTTGGATAAGGATGAGGAGCAGGTCTCTCTTGTGGAGAGGCTTATTAGTGAGGCTGAAAACACTCAAATGCACAACTGATGAATACAGGAATCATATCCACACGCTATGCAACCGCTTTCCTGCAATATGTCCTGCAGACCGGCGGTGGAGACAGGGTGTGTGCGCAGGTCCGCAGATTGCTTTCCGGCACAGAGCCCAGTCCTGTCGTTCTGGAGCCTGAGCTTGAGCGCTTTGTGCTGTTGCTCAAGAAGCACGGACGGCTTGAGGATGTGAGATTCGTTCTGAGTTCTTTCGTGTCCATGTATTATCATTCGAAAGGGGAGGCCTGTGTACGGCTGATTACCGCCGTGCCGTCTTCCGAAGATCTCAAGAAGAGAATATGCAGGATATTTGAAGGCAAACTCGGATGCAGGGTTCATTGTGAGTGTGAGGTGGATTCATCGATAGTAGGGGGTTTTCAGGTCATCGTGGATGACGATTATATCCTCGACGCGAGCGTGCAGCATCAGCTTGACAGCATACGCCGCCAGTTCGTGAAGTTCAATACAAGAATTGTGTAATATGTTCTATGGCACAGAATAATATAAAACCAAGTGAAATATCGGAAATACTCCTTGACGAGCTCAAGGGAATAGACAGTTCGCTGAAGTATGAGGAGGTCGGTAAGGTGCTTACTGTCAGTGATGGCGTGGCACGTATTTTCGGTCTTGTCAATGTTGAAGCAGGCGAGCTTCTTGAATTTGACAGCGGAGTCAAGGCCGTAGCGATGAACCTTGAAGTCGACAATGTGGGCGCAGTGCTTCTTGGACCGACAGATCTCGTCCGTGAGGGAATGCGAGTGCGCAGACTCGGCCGAATAGCGGGTATTCCGGTGGGAGAAGGGCTTGTCGGAAGAGTTGTTGACCCGATTGGAACGCCTCTGGACGGTATGGGCGAAATCAAGGGCGATACGGTAAGGATGCCGCTTGAACGTAAAGCGCCGGGAGTGATTTTCCGTGAGCCGGTTACGGAGCCTCTGCAGACGGGATTGAAGGCTGTGGATGCGATGATTCCTATCGGACGCGGACAGCGAGAACTGATTATCGGAGACCGTCAGACAGGAAAGACGGCAATCGCCATTGATACCATTATCAATCAACGAAGCGAATTCCTGAAAGGGAAGCCGGTCTATTGTATATATGTAGCCGTGGGCCAGAAAGGTTCCACTGTGGCCTCTATTGTTCAGACTCTTCGTGCCAAAGGTGCCATGGACTATACAATCGTAGTGGCTGCTACTGCCGCAGATCCTGCCGCCCTTCAGTATTATGCCCCTTTTGCCGGTGCGGCTATCGGAGAATATTTCCGTGATACCGGACGCCACGCTCTTGTGGTATATGATGACCTTTCGAAGCAGGCTGTGGCCTATCGTGAGGTATCATTGATTCTTCGCCGTCCTTCCGGACGAGAGGCGTATCCTGGAGATGTGTTCTACCTTCATTCCAGACTCCTTGAGAGAGCTGCCAAAATAATCAGCCAGCAGGAGGTGGCCGAGCAGATGAACGATCTGCCGGAGTGTCTGAAAGGCAAGGTGAAGGCCGGAGGCTCTCTTACTGCGCTTCCTATTATTGAGACTCAGGCCGGAGATGTGTCTGCGTATATTCCGACCAATGTGATTTCTATCACCGACGGACAGATTTATCTGGAATCATCGCTTTTCAATGCCGGTTTCCGTCCTGCCATCAATGTCGGCATATCGGTATCCCGTGTCGGAGGTTCGGCACAGGTCAAATCCATGAAGAAAGTGGCCGGAACCTTGAAAATAGATCAGGCGCAGTTCAGCGAACTTGAATCTTTCACCAAGTTCTCTTCCGATATGGACAAGGTCATTGCTATGACTCTTGACAAGGGACGTAAGAACGAACGTCTGTTGATTCAGGCTCAATACAGCCCTATGCCTGTAGGGGAGCAGATAGCTGTGCTCTATTGCGGCACACAGGGGCTTATGGCAGATATTGACGTGGAGCAGGTCGCTGATTTCCAGAAGTTGTTCCTTGACCGCATGCGTTCGACACATTCTGACATACTGGACGATTTGAGTTCCGGCAAGGTAGGGGATGAGCAGACATCCGTCATCAGACAGGAAGCGGCTTCAGTGTGCGGGCTCCTTTCTCACAATAGTTAGAATATGGCTTCTCTAAGGGAAATAAAGGACAGAATATCGTCTGTAAAGAGCACGCTGAAGATTACCTCGGCGATGAAGCTTGTCGCTTCTTCCAAGCTCCGTAAGGCGCAGAAAGAGATAGAAAGCCTGCGACCTTACGAGCAGACTCTTGATGAAATACTTGATGAGGTGGCTCTCAAGGTGCCTTCCGCTTGTCAGTCTGTCTCGAAAAATGACTCGGCCCCCGTGGCGATAGTTGCCGTGGCGTCGAACAATTCCCTTTGCGGTGCTTTTAACGTAAGTGCCGTCAAGAAACTTGAAGAATACATTTCATCTCTGAACGGGCGCAGTTACAAGCTTTTCTGTATAGGCCGTAAAATGTCAGAGGCGGCAAAATCCATGGGGATAACCCCCGAGTTCGTCAGCACTGAACTTGTGGCCCATCCATCGTTTGAAAGGTCTTCCGAGCTGTCCAGACGCCTGATATCCGGATTTGCATGCGGGGAAATTTCCGAAGTCGTCTTGATTTACAACAAATTCATCTCGACGTCCTCGCAGAAGCCCGTGACGGAGCAATATCTGCCATATAGGCGTGAAGGGTTAAACCGCACATCCGGTGACACAGAGTCTTCTGATGATTCGGATTCGACCTGGGATGCCGTACGCTATAATGAGGAGCGCAAATATATATATGAGCCGGACGCATTCCAGATAGCTTCAACTCTTATGCCTCAGCTCTTGAATCTCAAGTTTCATGCGGCGATACTTGATTCTGTCGCCGCCGAACATGCGGCCCGTACCATAGCGATGCAGACAGCTACGGACAATGCCCAGAATCTTCTTGCTGACTTGACACTTGAATACAACAAGGGCCGTCAGCAGAAAATCACTTCCGAGATTCTTGACCTTGTGGGCGGCTCTACTTTGTAAAGGAACTTCGAACTTCACAAAAACAGGGCTGACCACTTGGCCAGCCCTTGTCATTCATATAAAAAACACCGTTGTCCTATTAGAACAGATATGCTACGCCGACAACAAGCTGATTGCGATGACGGGTCAAGTCAGCATCTCCTGTGTAACGGTTGACAAGACCGAAGTCATAACCTACACTTACGCGTACGCTACCGAAAAGGTCCACACCTGCGCCTGCTCCGAGAAGCACGTCAAAACGACCATACTTGTAGTCCTCATCATAATTGTCGATAGTTTTGTCTGTGGTAACACCAAGGGCGCTTCCGGTAACTTTTGTCTTGGAAGCGAGACCTACTGAGAATGTAGGACCTGCATAGGCAAATACCTTGAAATCAGGAGTAAACTCATAACCATAGCTGAAAGATACAGGCACATTGAGGTAATGCTCCTGAAGATCCCCGGTAAGCGTTGCTACAGAGCCTACTGAAGCCGCATCACTCTTGGTAAGGAAGTTATAATAAACACCAGGGGTAACCTTAAGTCCGGCAACGATAGGAATTGAATATCCTCCTCCCACATAGAAACCGTTCATGGTATTGGTACTGGTTTTATCATCTACCTTTGTCTTGTCTACAGAATTAACATAACCGGCTCCGAAATTAATCTGAGCGAAAGCGGTACCTGCGGAAAACATCATGGCAGCCGCCGCAATAATTGTAACAAATCTCTTCATAATAATTATAGAACTAATAATAATGTTATCATTTCCAAAATAGATGCTCGAAGACCACGCTGACGTTGCAGCGCAACCACATTATTCTTGCATTGATGATGCTTCATTGCGTTTGCTCTCCATAAGAGCGGCAAGAGAAGCCAGTATAAAATAGATGACCGTCTGGATTGTAAGGATACGCATCTCAGGAGCTATGGCATCCAAAGTGCCGGCATTGCAGAGGTTCATGTAACCACGACATCCGAATGTGGAAGGGAATATGTATGAAAGCACATTCCATACCGGAGGGAAGTTGGATACCGGCCAGGTGAATCCTGTAAGGAACACGGCAATCGGAGTCACAAACAAGAGCATGACAAGCACGGTCTCCCTTTTGTTGATGAAAGTGGACCATGTGAAAGAGAAGAATATGATATCCGCCACATAGAAAAGCAGGAATACCAGCATCTCCCACCATCTGCAGTGTATCGGAAGATGGAACAGATAAGGTACGAACAGCGCACCGTAAACCCCGAGAAGGATGAATATCAGATAATACGCAAGACCTCTTCCGAGCACTACGCGTCCCATCCCGTGTCTGCTGAAATTCTCAGGCCGCCTTGCAAAGCTGCGACTTTCTTCCCTCATAGTACCCACGAGAGTGGAACTGCCGTAGAACATAACCTGCTGCAATATCATCATGAGCGCCATGTATATGAAGAACATGGTGAAAGATATTGCCGGGTTGTACTGAAGAAACGCGTCATACTGCACAGGCTCTATCAGCTGCGTGGCATCCTGTCCGACATATCCCGCTGCGGCGTACCGCTCGGTCTGAATCTGATGCACCTCATCCAGCATCACCTGATTGGTGGCGATGGTCATATTCTTATAGTACAGGAACGTGGACATATCGGCATAAGTCGAAATCACGCCCTGACGCATCTTGACAAGATTATCGTCAAAATCCTGTGGAATATAGACGATTCCGTGCACTTTCTGCGTTTCCATCAAATGCTGCGCTTCCTGCATTGAAGCACAATCATACGCCACTGCACATTCGCGCGTAGCATCGAGTTCGCGCACATAACGACGGCTGTAACTTCCTCCGGAGAGATCCACCACGGCCACAGGCATCTCGTTCACTACACCGTCCTCATAAATCCAGTTATAAAGGACAGGATAGACAAGACCCGCGAAGCAGAAGATCAACATCACACCACCGTCTCTGGATATCATCCTCAACTCATTGACGAATATGCCCCAGGCATCCCGAAGCCATCGTCCAATATATGTAAGTTTCTCACCCATTTCTAATTACGAGGATAAAGTTGATACTTATAAGCGTCATACAGGCGCTTTCTTCCCACAAACGGAATCAACAGGAACACAAGCATGCTGACGCAGCTGGTCCACCATCCGGCAAAACCCATCCCGAATATCGCTTCCTGCACATAGAACTTGTAGTAAAAGCGCAGAGGATAAAGCCAGGACACGCCCTGAAGTGCTACAGGCAAAGATTCGATAGGCAGGGTAAACCCGGCCAACGAGAACCCAAGCACACTGTAAAGGGCACTTATACATACAGCAAGCCTCAAGGTCGGCACCATGGACACTACAAACACGGCTATCGCCTCATACGCCATCACCAGAAGAAGCGTCGAAAGCACCATTGCCCAGATGGAACCCTTAAGAGGGAAATGCAACGGACCGAACAGCAGCAGCTGTACCATAACTCCCAAAGCTGTAAAGAGCAGCGTGTAAGGAATCAGTTTCCCGGTGATTGTAATATCTATGGAGTCGTCGGCAAGTGCGAGCAAGTCCTTGGATGTACCATATTTCAGCTCTGAAGCCAGAGAATATGAGACGACCAGCAGAATGCTCATGGCAAGAATACCGATAAGAATCATATTGCCGAGATAGTAGGCATAGCTTGTAGGAGCGTTCCCGATATTGTGCGCATCAAGCGTCACCGGCTGGATACGCGCCATTATCTCGTCCTCATTCACGCCCTTGGCCCGAAGCACCTGTCTCTGCACAGCACCATTGGTAAGGTTGACCATGAAAAGGATATCCTTATAAGACAGTGCACCGCCAATGACAGGATTCATCGCATTCACATACACTCCCATCTTAGGGCAATGGAATGCCTGAACATCCTCGTCGAAGTGCTCAGGAATGATGACGTAAGCACATATACGCCCCGTTTCCATCTGCCTCCTGGCCTCCGGGATGTTGGCGAACCCCTCCACCTGTCCAAGCTGTGTCGCATCAAGCTGCTCGATAAAGTTCCTGGATGTGGATGAATTGTCGAGATCCACCACTCCTATCGGGAGTTTCTGCGGCAGCCCTTCTCCCAGAAAAGTCAGGAAGAAAACGGCGGAAGCCAACATCACTCCTATGGAACCCAGCAGATAAATCGGCCTCTTGGACCAGAGATGGAGTTCGCGAAGTATTATTTTATATATGCGTTTCATTATTATTTTTCTTTCCTCTCAAGGATAACACTCATACCCGGACGCATACCTTCAACCTTGGTGTCAGGACGTGCGCGCACTTCGAATGTCTTGGTGTCAAATTCACCGATTTCCTTGGTTGCTCTCCATGTAGCATAAGACTCACGTACTGCTATATAATATACGGTAGCGGTGATGTGCTTGTTGCCGAGCGCAGGTACTGTAAGATTCAGCTTATCACCTGACTTCATGCCTTCAAGCCTGTCTTCACGCACATTGAAAGTAAGCCACATATCATCAAGATCCTGAATGGTCATGATAGGAGAACCCTGTCCCACAAGCTCGCCAACCTTTGGATATCTCGCAGCGATGATTCCATCAGCAGGAGCAGTCAGCACAATCTCGTCCATATAGGAGTTGACAAGCTCCACAGCAGCATTGGCTCTTTCCACAAGGGCCACGGCAGCATCCTTATCTTCCTGACGGGCACCCTTCACAGCCATATCATACTGGCTCTTTGCAGCACGGGCGGTAGCGGAAGCGGCATCATACTGAGCTTTCACCTCATCATATTTCTGGTCTGACACCACTTTTTCTTCGTGCAGTTCGGTGATACGCTCAAATGACTTGCGCATCACTTCCTCACCTACGAGAGCTTTCTGCCACATTTCATAAGCACCGGCAATCTGCTCCTGCTGAGCACCATTGTAAGCCTTGTTTTTCTGGGCCACCGCAGCAGCCTTGGCAGCATTGGCCTCAGCAATCTTGGATCTGATTTCCGGAGAATCGATCAGGACAAGGGTATCTCCTTTTCTGACTGACTGTCCCTCATCAGCACGAAATTCCTCAATACGTCCAGGAATCTTGCCGGAAACTCTGTATTCCGTAGCTTCCGCCTCTCCCTGTATCACGATTGCCTTAGGTCTTGATACTATGAAACCCACTACTGATACAATCAGCACCACTGCAACCAGTGCTATCACTCCTGTAAGGAGGTTGTAATTTTTCTTTGCCATAATATGTTTATACTTTTTATTCGTTCTCTTTATAGTTTCCCTCTGCCTTACGAAGTGATGCTGCGGCCATCTGAAGTTCTATGCCTGCATCGATATATTCACTGTGTGCGCTCAGCCAGGCAGTATGGGCTGCAAGCACTGTATTGGTCTCAAGAATTCCAGCCTGGAAGCTGACATTCGCCTTGCGAAGATTCTCTTCGGCACTCTCAAGATTGGACTCGCACATCACGAGTTTCTCCATAGTCTCGTCAAAAATCTTACGCTGCTGGGTGACCTGAAGGTTGATAAGATCTCGCGCGTCATTGTACTGATCGGTGTAGAGCCTTGCCTCGGCCTGCGCCTTACGATATTTACTCATGCTCTCACCGCCATGGAAAATCGGAATGTTGACCATAACTCCGGCGCTCAGCATACCACCTTGCCATGAGTTCTGGAATCCGTTGTACAAATTAGGATTGGTAAGAGTGAAGCTGCCGGTAAGGGCGATTTTCGGCATGAGGTCAGCACGTGCAACCAGGGCTTTTTTGTCATAAATCTGACTTGCAAGCGACAAACTGCGGGTCTCCGGGCGATCTGCGTATATATCATCCATGGACTTCTCCTCGGAGAGGGCTGGCACCGGGATGATTTCAAGATTCTCATCGGCAAGTACAATCTCCGTTTCCAAAGGAAGACCGATTCTCTTGCACAGAAGCATCTTGGCAAGTACAAGTCCGTTGGTGGACTTGGTGAGAAGCATGTCGGCCTCATTGGCCTTGACCTTTATCTGAAGTGCATCCGACTCGGTAGCCACTCCGGCACGGATGGAAGCATTCACATCCTCTTCCATCTGATGAAGCAGCTGCGAATATGACTCGGCAAGCTTTTTCTTGTTGGCAATGGAAACAATCTGCCAGTAGGCCTGATCCACATCCACGATGACGTCAGCATATTTCATATCATATTTAGCCTCGGCGAGCTGCTCTGCAAGAGCTGCTATCTGATTGGAATATACAATCTTACCACCGACAAAAACCGGCTGCTCCACAGTCACGGCTCCTATCCAGAGATTATGCATGTCCGGATGAAGAGCATCATCGATATCCCGGCCTATGGCATTGATAGGGTCGGCAATATTAGGTGCCATTCCGGCAACGGCGGATCCAATGTCGGTAGATTTGAGCATATTGAGAACCGTCTGCCACATAGGACTGCCCATATAATCGGCAGCAAGCGCAGGATTGGTCTGAATCGCCTGCATCAACTGGTTCATCTTGTCCGCCACCGCAGCATTAATCTGCTGGCCGGCTCCGGAAAATGCATTGTTGAGCTGACCCTGAATCAGGGTGCCGGAATTGCGAAGCATCTCGGACTGACTGTCGCTAATAAGAGAGATATCCCTATTATTATACATGTACGAGCCCGTAACATTGATGTTAGGGAAATAATTGGCAAAAGCCGTCTTCTTGTCATATCCTGCCATCTCCACGGAGATTCGAGCCTGATCCAACTCATTGGAAGAGCGGACAGCCATAGCCCGGCAGTCTTCTATAGTAAGAGGCTCTCCCGTATATTCAGGAGAACTTTCCTGTGCAGCAGCTGGGAACTGCATTGCGGCCGAAATAAGGACGGCCATCCATACACACTTTTTCATTATATATACCTTTTTATGATTTTACATCAAATTTCACGCTGCAAAAGTATATACAAAAATACACCTCATAAAGACCAAAATGGACACTAAAGTTGTATTTTGGTCGAAAATTAAGCAATTATTACAATTATTTGCATTTTTTTAGTAGATTTGCATCGGTTTTAAAATTTACTCCAAAATGCAACAGTCACTACACGCCATAAATATTCAGCAAATTCTTCAGCTGTCATCCATAGTGGACGAACATTCACTTGGCGGAGACTTTATAATGGGTGAGGCAAGCGGAGAAAGCGCTCTTCGCGACACCAAGATATTGACCGCGCTCCAATCTCCTATAAGATTTGACGGATATATAATTTTCTTCCTGCAAAAAGGCAACTTCCGTGTAGATTTCAATCTGAAGACATACGACGTGCAGGAGCGGTCCCTTATAATGGCCGTTCCGGGCAACATCATCCGTATCCCGTCTCTTGACAAAGAGAAACTCAAAGACATAGAACTGGTCTTCATCCTTCTGTCCAAAGAATTCATCTCCGGGCTGCATTTTGATTTCAACAGGACTTTCCAGGACAGCATTCACATGCTGGACAATCCCTGCATTTCCCTTAACGACGAACAGTATTCGATGGCAGAGTCCTACTATCTTCTTGCCAAAAAGATATTGCAGTCCTCGCAGCGCAACAAGAAAGACATCATCAAGAATCTCCTGTCTTCATTAAGCTACTTCATGGAAGACGTGTGGACAAAGCAGATTTCGGAAGCCAAGGTTCATAAAGAAGAAAACACAATCAGAAAGAATCAGACATTCGAAAGATTCATCGCCTTGGTCACGGAATACCACAGCACACAGCGCGGCATGCAGTTCTATGCCGACAAGCTGTGCCTGACGCCAAAATATCTTTCGAAAATAGTCAAAGAGTCGTCCGGACGCACCGGCCCGGAATGGATAGACTCATTTGTAATACTGGAAGCCAAGAATCTCCTGCGCTATTCCGACCTGTCCATAAAAGAGATTTCCTATAGACTGGAATTCCCGAGTTCAAGCGTTTTTCATAAATTCTTCAAGTCACACACCGGTATCACCCCATCAGATTACCGAAAAGGAGATACTCAGGAAGATTCTATGCCAGCATCTCTATAATTGAGTCTGAGACAAACATCTGCGACTCCGGGACACGAAGCCTGCCGGTCTCTGGCTGCCTTACAAGAAGCCCCTGATGCAACAGACGCTCCGTCATGTCCGGGTCACACAGCCCAGACTCGATTCCGTCAGAAGTTCGCAGCCCAAGCATCACCGCCTCTTCCCGGGCCTGCTCCGGTGTAAGAGTTTCGCTTTCCCGCGACCATCCGGACCGCACCGATGTGTTCCAGCTCCTGTGCTCCCCGTCAAACGAGTGCGCTCCAGGTCCAAGCCCCACATACGGAAGCCGTTTCCAATATGCAGAATTGTGCACGGCACGCTTTCCCGGTTTGGCCCAGTTGGAAATCTCGTAATGCTCGTACCCTGCCACCTCAAGACTGCGACAGACAAGTTCATACTGCATACGGCATTCATCATCAGAGAGTTCCTCATATTCCCCCCGGGCAATCATGGACGCAAGGGCACTTCCGTCCTCCACGCTCAACTGGTACGCAGAAATGTGTTCGGGAGAGAGCGAGACAAATCCGGCAAGCGTACTTTCAAGCTTATCCATATCCACACCCAATCCACCGAATATCAAGTCTATACTGATATTGTCGATTCCGGAGCCGCGCAGTATGGACACCGCTTTTCGTGCCGAATACGAGTCATGACGACGGTTCATACGACGAAGCACCACATCATCCAATGACTGCACGCCCATGCTCACCCGGGTAACACCCATGCGGACAAGTCCGCAGGCATACTCCGCTCCCCCGTCAACGACATCTTCCGGATTCACCTCCACGGTAAACTCATCGTACGGACCATAACCCAGCCTGCCAACTATTGCCTCAAGCACAGAAAGAGGCAGCACCGATGGTGTGCCGCCTCCTATATAAAGGGTATTGCAACCCAATGTCTTCTCTATTTCATCCCTTCTGATATCTATTTCCGCACATACTTCGGAGCAATACCTGCCAACCGCATCGGCGTCTCTTCCCAGGCACACAACCTCCGAATAAAAGTCACAATATGTACAGAAACTTCTGCAGAACGGAACATGAACGTAAATCATCAGATTTCTGTCATTATCTCAGCAAGAGTTCCGCCGAGCCAAGCCGTGACTGCGAAGTATAAGCCTCCACGGTATAGACTCCCTTGGTGAATACGTCTATGTTGTTGACATAAATGCCAAGATCGATTTCTTCTCCCTGATAATCAACTTCACGTGAAGCGGTCGCAGACAGAACTTCTCCTTCATACTCAAAGCTTGCTCCCTTTCCGTCAAAAAGCTGCTTCCCGTCAGGATCAAACACTCTCACGAACACTTCTACAGGTCCGCGGGCTGCAAGTTCATTCTCCACAAGGGTCAGATTGACAAGCAGTCTTGCCACACGGCCGCTGCGGTCCGTCTTCTTGTCGGCGTTGTTGTGAGCTTCCATTGAGATACCGCGCGCTTTGAGGATAGAACCCACATTGACACGGTCCGTAAGATTCTCAACCTGCTGTGAGAGTTCCTGGTTCTTGCGGTTGCTTTCTGCGGCCTCACGCCTTGCAGAGGCAGCCTCCTGGGTAAGACGATGATTGAGGGTGTTAAGCGAGTCTATCTGGCTTATATATCCCCTCATTATAGAGCGAAGCGTCCCGAGTTCCTTTTCATACTGGCGCATCTTTGAACGGTTGGTAGCCTCGGTCTTCTTGACCCGATCCATAAGCTGGGCAATCTCTTCCCTGGAAGAATCAAGTTGAGCGTTAATTGTATCATAATCAGAAGAAAGGCCCTCATAGTCATTTTGAAGAGCAAGTATCTGCTCCGTCAAATCCTGCTTTTCGCCATTGAGATCATCTACAAGGGAATTCTTTGACATCCAGACATACACAAGTGCCGCAGCCAGCGCCAATGCCACTACGGTCATCACAATCATGATGGTCTTAAGACCACCGTTTGACTTGTTTTCAAGCTCCTTTCTTTCGAGCTTCTCTAGTGGATCTTCTCTTTCCATAACATTACATTTTGATTTACAGATGCAAAAATAGCAATAATTATACTAACTTTGCCAAGGTACAACAAAAACAACAAAAATGAAATATTTCGTAAGAGCCGTAAAATACTTTTTCTACCTGCTTGTCATTCTGGCATTGGTAATTGCAATTCTGGTGGTGTCCGGACTTGTGGACGGAGACCTTTCCACCATGTTTGTCAACGGTTATGACTCATATTGGCAGATTGCCTTGATAGCCGCCGCACTTGCCGCGCTATACCCGAGAATGGGATACTGCACCCGCACAGCCCATGTCTATGGAGAGCCTTCAGATGCCAAGGCAAGGCTGGACAAGGTAATGGAGCTGCACGGATACAAGCTTGAAAAAAGCGAGGACCAGACTTTCTGCTACATCAAACGCTCCTCTCTTTCGCGAGCCCTGAAGATGTGGGAAGACAGGCTCACATGCACGGTCACGGCCGCCGGCGTGGAAATAGAAGGGTCCACCAAGGACGTTGTCCGCATCATCTCCGGCCTTGAAGCAGCGAACGACTAAGGAATAATTAATAAATAATTTTAATATTCCAGAGAAAAGTACTATCTTTGCACCCGGTTAGTTAGTAGTTTTCATAATAACAGATGGTTTTCAACCCGAAGTTTTTCCACCTCTTCAAGAAGGGGCGGTATAGTCGTGAGCGTTTTGTCTCCGACCTCATCGCAGGTATAGTAGTAGGTATCATAGCCCTTCCTCTCGCCATCGCATTCGGTATTGCGAGCGGAGTATCACCTCAACAGGGACTTATAACCGCCATAGTGGCCGGATTTCTCATCTCCGTTTTCGGAGGTTCCCGATTCCTTATAGGAGGTCCGACAGGGGCGTTCATCGTAATCGTTTCCGGAATTGTCGCCCAATACGGCATTCAGGGGCTCACCCTTGCCACCATCATGGCAGGAGTCATACTTGTCATCATGGGTCTGTGCAAGATGGGTGCGGTATTCAAATTCATACCATATCCGATAGTCGTAGGATTCACAAGCGGCATCGCGCTTACGATATTTTCCACCCAAATGAAAGATTTCTTCGGCATGAGCGATGTAGCCGTACCGTCCGGATTCGTACCGGAATGGATATGCTATTTCCAGAATATCGACCATATATCATTGACGGAAACAGGGTTGAGCATAGCCTGCCTTTTAGTGATCATTCTATGGAACAAGTGGGGTTTCAGAAAGATTCCCGGTTCCCTGATTGCGCTGATAGTCGGCACTGCGGCATCGGTATTCCTGAGCAAATTCACCGGTGTTGAGTTCGCTACGATAGGTTCCAAGTTCCCGGAACTCGCGCAGGGTCTGCCTCTTCCCAAGCCGGTAGCCCCGGCCATGGACTTTGAGACCGTAAAAGGACTCGTATCACCGGCATTCACCATTGCCATACTCTGCGCCATCGAGTCTCTTCTGGCGGCCATGGTGGCGGATGGCGTTACCGGCAAGCAGCACGATTCCAACACCGAGCTGATAGGACAAGGCATAGCCAATATCATCACCCCGATGTTCGGCGGCATTCCGGCCACGGGAGCCCTTGCCAGAACCATGGCCAGCATCAACAACGGCGCCCGCACATCCGTAGCGGGAATCATCCATGCCATAGTGCTTCTTTTGATCTACCTGTTCCTTATGCCGTATGCCGTATATATCCCGCTTTCCTGCCTGGCGGCAATTCTGGTAATCGTAGCATTCAATATGAGCGAGTGGCGCAGTTTCAAATATCTGCTCAAGGGAGATGCTGCAGACGTAGCGGTACTGCTGATAACTTTCCTCCTTACGGTCATCGTGGATCTCACCGTGGGCATAGAGGTCGGCGTAGTCCTGGCCATCGCAATGTTCGTTCGCCGCATGATGCAGACATCCACCATTACCGTACTTGAACAGAACAGACTCGCCGCCACGGAAGATGATGATGTGGCAGCCAAGGACGACGTCGAGATGCTTGATATCCACAAGGGAGTCGAAGTCTATGAGATAAACGGTCCTTATTTCTTCGGACTGGCCAGCCGTTCTGAGGAGTTTGAGCGGCGCAACAAGAGCACCCGGGTGAGAATAATCCGTATGCGCAAGGTGCCGTTCATGGATTCGACCGGAGTCAAGAATCTCAAGAACATCATTGACATGGCCCACAAACGTGGCGTGGAGGTGATTCTGTCCGGCGTCAACGAAGACGTGCTCGGCACGCTGCACAAATTCGGCGTGGATGAAATCATTGGAAAAGGGAATATATATCCAAACATATTCCCGGCCCTGACCCACGCCAACGAAATAGCCGACTCCTTCGTGACAGACGCTCAATAGGACATCTTTACATGGAGCCTATACCTGCTCCCCCATCAAAAGCCTCGTAAGGAGCGCCGCATCCACGCCCGGAAAACACTCCGATACATCTATTCGGGAGAGAGTATCCGAGATGGAACTGCTGTCATATCTCACATCCTTAAGAAGAGAGGAAATGCAATCCGTACTGCGGCCGCCGATAAAATCTCCGCTGAAAGCAAGGTCCTTCAGGAACCCGCCGTCAAGACACAGATGCACCTCCACGGTACCGCAAGGCAGTTTGGCTTTGTGCAGAATCTGCGCGTCCCGGGAATGTCCGTATATCCAGTCCCAGGTGGAGAATTTCTCACGAGCTATCCGTTTCACTTCCGCAATCCGGTCCTCTCCAAATTCAAGGACCTGGTCCCCGTCCGACATGGCCTCCGATATCGCAGCCTGCACCTCATCAAGAGACGTAAATTGAGGCAGATAATCCTTAAGGTTGGCCACCCGGCTTCTCACCGAAGACACGCCCTTGGAAGACAGCTTGGACCCCGGCACATCCAGAGCCTTTATCAAAGTGTCAATATCTACGTCATACATCATGGTCCCGTGCACAATCTCCCGGTCCTTGGACACGCGACGGGCATATCCCGACACCTTACGGCCGTCCACGAAAATATCATTGCGGCCGGAAAGCTCTGCCGGAACACCCAGCGAGCGAAGCGCCTCCACAAAAGGAGCCGGAGTGACATTACGGCCGATTATGGTGTAATTCATATTCTGGAGGTCATGGTACACCGCTCCTCCGCCGGTAACCCTGCGGGCAAGCTTTATCCCGTTATTCTCCAGATATCCGATATTGACCTCCGCACAGGCGTTCTGATTCAGTCCGATAATAACAGACGGGGCATTGCGCCACAGATAGAAAAAAGGGGCATCTGAAGGATACTGCTCAAGACAATATTCATCAAATGCCATATTGAAATACGGATCCGTCGATTCATTGATCAAGTACTTCATCCCTTACATTTCATTTCCCACCTTTCTGGCCCTCTCAGGCTTGTCAAGATTGATACCATCACTCACGGCAATCTCCACAAGCACATTCCATCCAGCACAAAGATTGACATAATTCTGGCATTCCCCGGCATCAGGCACAAGGACAGTCTTCTCGAACGGGGTAGGCTTGTGATGGATTCCTACAGCATGCACACCGGCTCCGCCAAGTACAGAAAGGAATTTGTCGTACTCGCTCTCAATAGGATCGACTACAAACACCACATCTCCCGACTGCATCACCTCCTCGATTCCATGGACAGCGTATGTGCCTTCGAGATAATCACTTTTGCGGCGGGTAATTTCATTGGTCTTAAGGGTAAGCTCCTCAGCCACACCATCATTGAGTCCGCTGAAATAAACAGTATGCGCTCCCTTGACCCACTCTACGATCTGAGGATCTATCTGCATGGTAAGCGCCGCGCGTATTTTCTCCGACAATCCGTCAAGGGATGACTTGAAATCCCTGCCGGCCAAAGCCCAGATAATGGAATCACAGTAAAGCCCCTGTTCCACTACACTCTTGGTGGCAGCCACGGCTTCTTCCCATCCGCACTTCAGCACAGAGCCGCTCACGCACTCTTTCTCAATCGGCGTATCCTCATTGGCACTGAGGGAAAACAATTCCCTGTGACCTTCGGCCTTCAGTTTCTTTGCAAGCGTCAGCGCTTCTTTGGTCCGACCCGAATTGGAGTCCACAAGGACGGTATATTGCGAAAGGTCATAGCCAAGCGCCTGACGGGCTCCGTCACACTGGACATTCACGGCAAGCCCCCAATTCATGGCACGACGGCGAGCATTCTTGGCCGGCATTATTCTTGACGAACCTTCCCCGGTAAAGAACATGCGACCTGTCCTGCGAAGAGACTCTGCCACAGCACAAACGCATGAAGGGTCAAACTCAGCTACGGTAGGTACAGTCCCCATCATCTCTTTGACGAGGCTGTAGCGGGAATATTTTTCTTGTTCAAGATTCATAGCTTTCCTAAAATATTTAAAATTCTGTCTATTTGCAATAATTCTTTCTCGGTATCGGACGCAACCTGCTTCACAAAACTATTGTCCTCCACTCGCCCGATGGCAGCCGTCATCTCATCTTCGTTTCGGTATGTCGCCCGACGGAACGGATTCTCATAATCCTTCAGTCTGGTCAGGTACACCTGGTCGCTGATAAGTCGGCATATCCGTTTTTCATCTTCCAGCGCACGGCTCCAGTCTTCTTTTGAAAGGCATCGGGTGCCATAAAGCTCTGCCAGACACTGCACTGAGTGCGCCAGTTTCTCCTCCGGATAAGACTGCCAGATCTGAGAGTATCTGGAGTGAATCGACACCCAATCCGGAAGAACGCCCGAAACGATATCTTCACGAATAGTATCCACCTCGCTGTTTTTCATCAGCTGGCCGCCAAGATTCACCCACATCTTCTCGCGTGGGGCTTCTGAAAGCTCGGAAAGATATTCGAACGACGGAGAAGAATTACCCTCAAAATACTTGAGCACATTGCCCATAGCATAATGCACAATCATCTCCGAGTAGGCTCTATATGCCTGCCACGGCTTACGTATCAGCACTTTACGCTTCGATTTCTCCACATCCTCCCCAAGTACCTCAAGGGACGCTACCGTCTCATAAGGGCCATCCAGCAACTCCCGCCCTTTCCGCACAAGAGCCTCGAACCCGACTGCAGCACAATCTTCTCCGCGCGAACGGAACCATGCCTTGGCAGTCCAAAGCGCCAGCAGTTCCATGCCATGGAGCACCTCTTCCATGCTGTCCGGCGCATAAGTGTCAAACTCAATGTTCTGCACCTTGGTAAGCCGTTTGTCCCTTGTCTGGAATTTCCAGTTGTTGCGGGCAAGTGCATACATATTGTGCAGCCACCAGAACGCCGGCATTATCTCCAGGCACCCTTCGGATTCATTATTGCTCACCATGCTGAACGGCAGCCGGATATGCATCTCGGCAGGATAGGCACCCTTGGCAAGAAGGGTAAATGAGGCAAACACGCACGAGTGCTTTATGGACGAACAAAGTCCCGGCCAGAAACCACGCCCCGCAACCACTTCATTGTCATTGGACCGCGAGTTGTGGTTGGAGCCTATGGTCGCACCGGCGGCGAGATTGCTCTGCCCCAGAAGACAGGCAGCAATGAGGAAAGAATTGTTGTGATGCTGCTCATGCGCAGGGAAGATAAGGTTGTTGAGCACCTCGCAGCACGAAATCGTGCTGTTGTCCCCGAGTATGGAATCGATGACACGGGCACCGTATTTAAGGTTGCAGTTGGTCCCGATGACAAACTTGACGGCAGTGCATCCATAGAAGATACGGCAGCCGTAGCCCACGATTCCGTTGACCAGAATCACGTTTTCCCCTATCTGGGTAGGTTCGCTCTCGGAAGAATTGATGGTGATGTTCTTAAGTTTGCTTGCACCTTTAATATAGCATCCGGTGCCGATCTTGACATCTTTGATGATTTCGGAAGTCTTGATGACGCAGCCCGAACCCACGGTGCCGTAATATCCGCGATGGTGGTCCTGAACTGACTGGGTCATCTCTTCAAGCCTTTTCTGAAGCGGCAGGTCGTCCCGGTATTTGGCCCAAAGATATGCATCTGCGGTAATCATCCCGTCGAAAGGATAAACGCTGCGGCACCCGGTCTCGTTCATCACGTGAAGTTTCACCCTGACGCTCTCCGGCTCTCCGTCCTTGACAATGCCGTTGCCGAACTTGGCATGGTCAGTGGAAGACATCTCATGAATGTTGAAGAGCATGCACCTGTCACCTATTATATAATGGCTCAGATAATGCACGTCATGAATGGCGCAGTCATCGCCTATATCACAGGAATGTATCGACGAGTTGGTGATCCCGATCGGAAGCCGCAAATCATGGAACTGGAGTCCGTTGTCGGAGATTCTCCCGATACGCACGGTACCATAGAAATTGTTGTTCTTGAGCATGCGGGGGATAAACTCATCCGTCACCCAGATGGTATCCCAGCTTGACGCTGTATTGTCATTCTTTACAAGCCTCTCTATCTCATCACTTGTAAGATGTCGCCAGCCGCCGGCAGGAGCCTTCACTTGTCGGTTCCTTATATAATACTTGTCCTGACCTTCAGGCAGGAACGACGGGTCTATCCACCCGTTCGCAAGCTTTTCCGAAGGAATTACGGTCACTTTCTCCATAGCTACGGACTTTTAAATTCTGTGTAAAACACACAAATATAAAAAAATCTCGGCATCCGACAAGAGAGGCTTCCACAAACATCTCGGAATCGCGACTTAATAAAAATTTTAATAAAGTTCATTTTTGCTGGATTCCTCGATATCTGCTTACAATTTGCAAAGATTATTTTCGCTTTTGTAACAGTTTTTAATCAAAATTTTCCGTTTTAAGCCATAATTACCAATTAAAGCACTGCAAATCAGTGTTTGAAAATTTGGTCAAGTAAAAAAATCTTCTAAATTTGCATCTCGGATGCCACGAAAGCGGCTATCTGCAGGTGTAACTAAGAAGATGATTAGTTAGTATAGTTATTTGTTTAATTAAAGAAACGCTTATGAAAAAAGCAAGAATTTTAATCACGGCCCTGATGCTTTTTGCAGCTGCTTTGTATGCAGGCGCTCAGAACATCAGCGTATCAGGTACAGTGATTGATGCGGGCAACGGGGACCCTGTTGTAGGTGCAACTGTCCAACTCAAGGGAAGTGCTACAAAGTACTCTATCACTGATCTGGATGGACGCTATTCGCTCTCTGCCGTCCCTTCAAACGGCACATTGGTCGTGACACTTATCGGGTTCAAGACCGCAGAATTTCCTATCAACGGCCGCGCACAGATTGACCTTCCGCTTTCAGTGGACACTGAAATTCTGGAAGACGCCATCATCGTGGGATACGGCTCCGCCAAGAAAATTTCCGCCATTACCGGTTCTGCAGCTACCGTAGGTGCTAAACTTTTGCAGAACGCCCCTGTGGCAAGTGTCGGAGATGCTCTTCAGGGACAGGTTGCAGGTCTTCAGGTATGGTCCAATTCAGGAGAGCCAAGTGCAACCATTTCCATGAGAATTCGTGGTGTCAACTCCATCTCCGCTGATATCGAGCCTCTGTTCATTCTTGACGGCAGCCCGGTTCCGGCTTCAATCTTCTCCGCCCTCAACGCAAATGACATTGAGAACATCACTGTCATGAAGGACGCCTCTGCGACATCCATTTACGGTTCACGTGCCGCCAACGGTGTGGTATTCATCACCACCAAGGCAGGCCGCTCTTCGGAGAAGCCTGTATTCACAGTACGTGCACAGTACGGTGTCTCAAACATCGTCAACCACAATATCCAGCTCATGAACTCCGAGCAGTGGTTCGACTTCAACGAGATGATGGATCCGACTTTCCTCGACAAGCCGGGACGTGCAGCCCAGAAGGACTTCGCCCTCGATCATAACATCAACACCAAATGGGTGGATTACTTCTTCAAGCCTCATGCTCCTACATGGCAGGCTGATGCGACATTCAGCGGCGGTACTTCAAAGACCGACTACTACGTATCTCTCGGAGCCCTCACACAGGAGGGTAACGCTCCATACTCAGATATGTCCCGTATATCTTTCATGTCAAAGCTGAATGCCCAGCTCAACGACTGGATCAAGACCGGTTTCTCCATGAACCTGACCTATCAGGATGTCAACACTACCGGTTTCTCCAACCAACGCAACAGTGTGTTCAACCCGATGTTCATGGCATCACAGATGTACCCTTGGATGCTGCCATACGAGTACACGGTCAATGCTGACGGCTCTCTTACTCTCGGCGAGGAGAGGACTTACTTCGACGAGATGAAACTCTATAATACCTATTATCTCCAGAAGATTCAGCCTTCAACCACCAACTACATCCGACTCAGCGGCAATCTTTACGAGCAGTTCACTCCGGTCAAGGGTCTTACCCTGCGCGCCGTACAGGCACTGAACGGAAATGACAGACGCATCTCCCAAAAGGCAAACCCTGTCGGTCCGTTTGAGGGCGCAGGTACAGCTGGCGAGAGTTTCTCAAGATACTACCAGATGACGTTCACCAACACTGCCGAGTACGAATTTGACTTCGCAGAGAAAAACAATGTCAACATCCTGCTTGGTCAGGAGAGCATTCTCAGCACTACCAATGCATTCGGCACTTCCGTAAAAGGAATTACCGACCTGAGACAGGAAGAGATCAACTATGGTACCTCTTTCGAAAAGCCATCTTGGTCCAAGTCAGAAGAAGTATTCAACTCTTATTTCTCCCGTATTGGATATAATCATGCCGACAAGTACCTCTTAGATGCATCTTTCCGTATGGACGGTTCCTCTCTTTTCGGCAAGAACAAGCGCTATGCCAATTTCTGGTCTATAGGTGCACGCTGGAATATCACCAAGGAAGAATGGTTGTCCAATATCCCATGGCTCAACAATCTTTCCGTCAAGGCAAGCTACGGTACTACCGGTAACTCAAGCATCGACAACTACCTCGCCTTCGGTGTCGTAGGTGCCTATAAAGGCCTTTACGACGGCAAGACTGCCTGGGGACTTGCAACCCCATCCAACGACGACCTCACATGGGAAGTTGTAGAAAACCTCAACGTGGGCGTATCCACCAAGCTCTTCAACAGTTTGAGCATTGATGTGGACTTCTACAACAAAGTCACAAAGGATATGCTCATGGAGATTCCATACTCCCTCACCACCGGACATGACAGTGGATGGGGTAATGTGGCCGACATGCTCAACCGCGGTGTGGACTTCGAACTTTCTTATGACGTCCCTATGCCTCAGGACTTCTATCTCAACCTGTCCGCCAACTTCAACTACAACCATAACGAGATCACAAAACTCTTCGACGGACGCGACAGTTTCGAAATTTCCGGAACAGGTCTTAAACTTGAAGTCGGAAAGCCTTACGGAGAGTTCTTCCTTGTGAGAAATGCAGGTGTGGATCCTCGTGACGGTATGCAGATGTACTACGATGCGGAAGGCAACAAGACCAAGACGTTCTCAGACGATTACGCCGCATTCACCGGAAAGCAGATGTATGCTCCTTGGGCTGGCGGTTTCAACTTCACATTCGGCTGGAAGGGTCTTTCTATCGGAGCACAGTTCTCTTGGGTTGCAGGTAAATATACCATCAACAACGACAAATTCTTCCTTATGAACCCTCTGTTCCTAACTGATGGCAACGGTGCAGCCGAACTTCTCAACATGTGGACAACTCCTGGTCAGGTTACCGATGTTCCTTGTCTCGAATCAGAGAGAAAGACGGGTAACGACATTTGGCTTGAAGACGCGTCTTTCCTCCGCCTGAAGAACCTTCAGTGCGCATACACTCTTCCACGCAACCTTGTACGCAAAATCGGTTTCATAGACAATGTCAAGGTATTCGTAGTAGGTCGTAACCTTCTTACTTTCACCAAATACACAGGATATGATCCAGAGTCTGCCTCAAACCTCCAGCTCGGACGCTACCCTAACTCTAAGCAGTTCACATTTGGTGCAGAAATTAACTTTTAATTAAAATGACCTTTATGAAACGTATATTCAAAATATCTTTTGTATTGGCTGCTGTAGTCGGGCTTCTTGCAAGTTGCGACATGAACAAGCGTCCATACGGTGCAATTGACCCTAAGAACGCCTTGGAGTCTCCGGCGGATGCTGCAAAATTGTCTAACGGACTTAATGTTCAAATCAGAAGTCTGGCGGTAGGTTCAGTCAACTACAATCCTGAGCTTCAGACCGACATCTTCCACGCAACTACGAACTTCGGTAACCGTGGCGGTCAGATATATCGTTGGGCATTCGATGCCACCGACCCCGATTTCTCATCTGTTTGGGGTGCCTGCTATGCTGCAATATCAAATGCCAACTTCTTTATCGAAAAGGCTGCAGCTGTACAGGAAAAAGTCACCACAGACTCAGAGTTCGCAAAGAACTGGGCACCTGCCGATCTTGATTTACTCAAGGGACAGATATCAGAAGCTCACTTTTTAAGAGCTTACGCTTACTCTATCCTTTTCGACAGATTCTGCCCGGCATACACCTCGGAGAATGAAAACAAGGAAGACCTCGGACTTGCCATCGTGACCAAGTATGAGCCAACTGCCGACAGAGGAAAGTATCCTGGACGCTCAACACTCAAGGCTTCCTATAGTTTCATGCTTGAGGACCTGGAAGCAGCAGAGGCCAATATTGAACTCGCTCATGCTTCAGCAGCAGGCAGCAAGTATATTACTCTTGATGCGGTAAGAGCTCTCAGAGCCCGCATAGCTCTTCTCTGCGGAGATTACGATACCGCTATTCAGGATGCTACACAGGTGATCAACTCCGGAATATATGCCCTTACCGGCAACGAGGACGGCCTTAAGGCTCTTTGGGTAAATGACAAAACCCTTTCCGAATGCATCATGCAGTGCTCCGCAGTCCTTAATACGGAAAATCCGGGCACCAATAACTACGGATACATCAACTTCAATTTCGCAAAGAACACTTACAACCCGGATTACATCCCGGAGCAGTGGATTTTGGATTTGTATTCAGAAAAGGACCTTCGTAAGGCAGTATATTTCATGCAGACTCCACTTACTCAATCTGCAGGAACATCCGATCCTCTGTATATCTTCTACAAGTTCTGTGGCAACCCGGATCTCCAGGCAGCTCCGGCAGATGTAAACTACAGGAACGCCCCGAAGCCGTTCCGCCTTGCAGAGCTTTACCTCATTGCAGCGGAAGCTTATCTGAAGTCCGGACTCTCCAATGGCGTCAGTGAAGCATCCAAGCTTCTCAACGATCTTCAGTCAAAGCGTATTTCTGACTGGGAGGAGAAACTCTACACCGAAAATAATCTTCAGACAGAGATCAAGAACGAGCGCGTAAGAGAGCTCATTGGAGAAGGGTTCCGCCTCAGCGACCTCAAGAGATACAATCAGGGCTTTGCAAGGTCAGCATCTCAGGATCAGAATGTCATTTCTCTTCCTGGACAGGCTACCACAGAGAACCTCAAAAAATCTGCTGGCGATTTCCGCTTCGTATGGCCGATCCCTGTTGCAGAGACAGACGCCAATCCGAATCTCAAGCAGAATGAAGGTTACACCAAATAAATAGAATCGATATGAAATCAACTAAAATATTACTTGCAGCATTTGCTTCATTGCTTCTTGTCGCCTCTTGCGAGAAGACAAATGGCCCTACAGGCACTGCAGCGGTTGGATTCAAATCAGCAGAGATCGAGACCGGCCTCGGTGCTGAATACATCTACATTCCGCTGTCCGTAGCCGGCGATGCTACCGCTTACCCTTGCACGGTAAACATAGAGGTAAAAGAATACTCAGGCTCATTTGCCGCCAAAGAGGATGTAGACTACATCATCACCTCCAAAGATATTGTAGTGGCATCCGCTGAAAGCAAACCTAGTATTGAGATTCGCATCCTTAACCCTGAAGATGCAGACGAACTTCGTTTCGCACTTGACATAAAAGGCGCAAGCGTATCTTCCGAGATGGTTGCAAGCACCCTTATCAGATGCGCCAAATCAGAGCTGGACCGTGTCTGCGGCACATATTCGGTAGTCGGAACCAGCGACGGCGCTGCATATTCTGAAAAATGGAAAATCAGCAATGATAACGGAGATATCCTTATATCCGGCATCTACGGAGAAAAAGATGGCCTTGTAGGTACGTATGAAGACGGTGTTGTATCCTTCGAACTCGGTGGCGGAAATCCAATCGGAGCATATAACTTCTCTGGCATAGGTGAGGCATATGTGGCTCCGGCATTTGGATACTTGGCCGACGACGGTAGGTTCAAAGTTGCAAACGGCGGAACCCTCGTAGGAAAGGTAAGCGAAGACTTCAAGTCTATCGTATGGCAGATTGAAGAGCCTTATGGACTTATTCTGGCAGTATATTCTTACGATGACGCAAGAACTCTGCTTGGTGTCTACAAGCCGGCTCTCTACATAAATGACAATACCATTACTAAGGTTAAGTAATTCAGTTATTGATAGTTTCAATGAGGACGGCCTAGAAGTCGTAAAGGATTTCCTGAGTCGTCCTCTTTTTTCAAAAAACAACAGATGAAGAGAATTCTTCCAATATTATTCTTTCTGACCGGCTCTGTCATTGCGTTTGCACAAGAAAGCGCCGCTCAGTTTTTGAATGCAAGTCCTGACGCCAAAACCCTTTCCGTGGGTGGAGCGTCTGTTGCGTCTGAAGCAAACGCGTTCGCTTTTTGGAACAACGCGGCTTCAGCCGGTCTATCGGACAAGACTATGGCTGCATCTGCAGCATTCGGGCTATGGCAGCCTGACGCCATGAAGACCCAAACGTATGCCGTTGCCGGATATGGCAGAATAGGCAAAAGGTGGAGCATTACGGCGGGAGGCAAAATGGCAAGATATCAGAGTTATGACATAGCTGACGACAACGGACTCTTCACTGGAAGTTTCACTCCTATGGAAATGGCTTTCGGTGTAGGTGCCGGATTCAATATACTTTCCGGACTGTCTGTATCAGCAACATTCAACTATATCCGTTCTGACATAGGCGCCCCGGAAGTAGCTAATGCGTTCGCTGCCGACTTGGGAGTGTATTTCAAGCACAAAGGTCTTAGAGCAGCCCTGTCTGCGTCGAATCTCGGAACCTCTGTCAATTATGGCGGAAAGGACTATAGTCTTCCTGCCCATATTGATCTTGGCGCGGGATACACGCTCGGAAAAGGCACGCACAGGATGTCAGTGGACGCTCAGGCAGGGTACCTTATCACAGACTCTGTCATGTCCGCAAAGGGAGGACTCAGCTATCTGTTCAAAGATATTTTCAGACTATCAGGAGGATATTGCTGGAATTCGGACTCCGACTTTCCGTCATACGCTACTCTTGGAGCAGGACTCTGCCTGTTTGGCGTTTCATTGGATGCGGCGTATGTGCTCGCTCCCCAAGGAAATCCTATGGGCAACACATTGATGTTTAATCTCGGTTATTCATTCTGACGATGCGATATAGTTTTATTTCATCTATAGTTTTAGTGTCTCTTGCTATCTGCGCTTGCGACAAGAGAGATGTGACAGTTACATCCACAGTTTCAGAGACATCTGACAGTTTCATTTCCCAATCGAGTGGTGCTGCCATTCACCCGAGCGTCATACACCAGGGAGAAATTCTCATCAAGGTCAACGATGCAATGCGTGAAAGAATCGCCGAGGTGGATGCGAATCTGGAAATCCTCTGCCTTGGAACCAAGGCCGAAGATGAGGTTTTCAGTATCGTGAAACCTGTGGGCCTTTCCAGAGTATTCCCTTACGCGGGAGAATACGAGGAGCGCACCCATGAAGCCGGCCTGGACAGATGGTATCGGGTAGAACTTCCGAAAAACATCTCCCTTAGAGATGCAGAAGCGGCATTCTATGGAAAGCCTGGCATCGAGAAAGTGGAGTTTCGACGCCAGATTGTCGGGATGTTCGACAACACCGTGATTCCGGCAGGAGAGTATATTCCGGCCACGAATTCAGCTGCGACAAAGGTCTTCAACGACCCGCGTCTCTCCCAGCAGTGGCACTACTACAATGACGGTGCCCAGAATGGAATGACAGCAGGCTGCGATGTCAATGTCTTGCCAATATGGAAAGACAAGGTGGCAGGAAACTCTAACGTAATCGTATCCGTGGTGGACGGAGGTATCCAGTACGATCACCCGGATCTCGCCGCCAATATGTGGACAGATCCAAAGACTGGCAGCTGTGGGTACAACTTTGTCAACAATTCCAGCAAAATCACAGCTCACGATCATGGTACCCACGTCGCGGGAACCATTGCCGCTGTGAATAACAACGGAGTAGGAGTTTGTGGAATTGCCGGTGGTGATGCTGCCAAGGGAGTACCTGGCGTGCAGCTTATGTCATGCCAGATATTCATGACTACCGCAGCCGGAGATATAGGAGGAGACGGAGCCCAGGCAATAAAATGGGGTGCGGACCATGGTGCCGTCATCTCACAGAACAGCTGGGGATACAATTTCGACTATAATGGGGACGGAATGCTTACAGGCAGCGAATACACCGATGCCATGGCGGCTACGATATCCTCGTACGAGAGAGATGCCATTGACTATTTTATCAAATATGCCGGATGCGACAACAAGGGCAATCAGCTTGACAATTCTCCAATGAAGGGAGGAATCGTTATCTTCGCAGCAGGCAATGACAATATAGGAAACGGTGCACCGGCCAACTATGCTCCAATTTTTGCAGTAGCTTCCATCGGAGCCGATTACAGAAGGGCATATTATTCCAATTTCGGAAGTTGGGTGGATATCTGCGCTCCGGGCGGAGATGCACGCAAGGGATACACAATCTTAAGTACAATTCCAAGAAACGACTACGGATATATGCAGGGCACATCAATGGCTTGTCCTCACGTATCCGGTGTAGCCGCTCTTGTACTGGCCAATTGTGGCGGACCAGGATTCACCAATGCGGATCTTGAAAGAATGCTTCTCGCTTCGGTCAATGAGGAGGTTCTCACATACAATGTGGAGATGATCGGATCCGGTCTTGTGAATGCAGGAGAAGCCATAACGGGAAGCTCCAGCACTGAGCACACCATCGAGCCGGAATCAAGCAATTACCTGTCGATGAAGCCTTCTCAGACAAGAGAGTTGGTATTCCTCGTAAACAATCCGACAGGACATAAGCTTGACGTATCCATCACACCTGAAATCAATGGAATTACTCTGTCACCGGATCCAAGCAGACCTAACAGAAGGTTCATCGTCACCGTGGACGGCAAGACGGCTGTTGGTAAGAACTGGGACAGAAAGAATGAATACAACATGACTTTCAGCGTCGGATGCGGACAGGAAGACGAGGTTCACAGTTGCGAATTCAGGGTTTCAATTGATGCCAACCAGACTCCTATCATTCTGAAACCTCTCACCGGGTTTGTAGCCAATAAGATTGGCGAAGCATCTTCTCTCAACCTGTCGAAGTATTTCTTTGATGCGGACAGCGACGCTCTTACTTACGACGTAAGCAAGACAAACATCGGCAAGTTTGCAATCAAGGGAGGAAAACTCATATTCACTCCTCACGAATATGGAAGCGACGAAGTTGAGATTACGGCAACCGATCCTTTCGGAGCAAAGGTAAGCGGAAAGCTTAAATTGCTTGTTCGAGACGGCTCTTCCAGAACCGTAGATATGTATCCTAATCCTGTAAAGGACAATCTCTATTTCCGTGCAGCAGACAGTTTCACAGCAAATGTCGAGATTTATTCTGCATCAGGAAAATGTGTTATTAAAGAAAATGTGGATATCTCACCGTTCAGCCCTGGCAAAATCGACATGAGCGCCCTCTCCGGAGGCGTATACTCAATCAAGCTCAAGTCAGACAAGGTCGAGATAAACAGTACAATAGTGAAAATATAATTTAAATAATAATTGATATGAAAGCATTTAGAACCATCGTTCTTGCGGGATTGGCTGTACTTGCCGCCGCATCTTGTGAAAAAGCTACTGTCAGCGATGCAGTTGTCAGCTTCGAGCAGGATTCTTATGTATATTTCCTCGAGGAAGGACCTAACTTCAGCGTGCCTGTTAAGGTTAGCGGCGCCAATGTGACATATCCTATGACCGTTAAGATCGTGGATATCCCGGCAGCAGACGACAACGATTACTCAAAGCGCAACGTTGACTACCGTTTCCTCGAAAGAGAGCTTGTAATCAACTCTGCAGAAGAGACTCCTGCATTCACCGTCAGGGTCATCAATAACGAAGAAAGCATCTTCGATATAGCATTGAAGATTGAGACCGTCAGCGCTGGTAGCATTGGTCAAATCAGCCAGACAGAAATTCTCATAGCACCTGAAGTAGCTTTATATTCCGGATCTTTCGCTGCAAAAGGCACTAAAGACGGAGAAGCACACACAGAGCAGTGGGATTTCGTTTTTGGAAAAAACAATGCTATTGGTTTCTGGGGTCTTCTCGGAGAGACACAGGCAGCGGGAGCAAAATATCCTGTCATAGGAACCATGGTTAAAGAAGAAGGCAAAACTTTCTTCGTCTTCCCTCTTGGTGTTGACAATGCTGTTGGCGAATACTATTTCAACCTCCCTGGGGGAAAGACAGCTTGTATCGTAGCTCCAATCGTAGTTACCGATGATAATAGAGCGTACACCAGTGGAGATCTTTACTTCCAGGCTCTTGATACCGACAACTACGTAGTGGGGCTTGGTAAAGGCCAATACCTGTCATACGGATTGTTCGACACCAAATCCGGAAAGTTCATGGGATACACTTATGGAGGCCAGCTCGCAGTAGAGAGTGTAACCAGAATTCAAAGTGCACAGGCTCAGGCTGCTACCGCAGCATGCATGGCCAAGAGGGACGCCAGCGGCATCACGGTATCCGGCTTGAAGGACGCAGATTCTGTAACTAAGATTGAGAAGGCTTCAGATTCATACATTTCAAGGTAAGCCAATCACATATCAAAAAAGTGGTCACGATTTTTCGTGACCACTTTTTTTGTCTGCTCACCTCCGAGCGGTGGGCGTTTCGCGCACTGAAGATGCGTCAGCTGTGACAGGTACTGTTTTTGGCACGGCACGCCTCTGAAAATGCGTCGCGTGCGGCAGGAGGCTGTCCACAGTCTGTGGAGTCGGCTGTTCTGCGGGCCTTTGA
>ERZ857629.189-NODE-189-length-94605-cov-26.295590_pt1 | contig 94605 bp, 89 predicted proteins | sample MGYA00519700_ERZ857629 | MGnify/ENA primary metagenome ERZ857629 (study PRJEB31778, sample SAMEA3449351) | human gut metagenome | biome: human gut; feature: human-associated habitat; material: faeces | place: United Kingdom | collected 2010/2012 ... | reverse complement strand
GAATAAAGATGAGGAGATTGCTTGTGCAGATTGGGCAAGGCGAAAGTCTTGTCCATTTTTTTTGTGACCGGCTTTGCCAAATAGCCTGAGCTGAAACCGGCTCCCGCAGCCAACACAGAAGAATTTTTTCTCACCGCTATACTCAACAAACGGCAGATTTTTGTCCGTTGTAAAGTGAAAGGGCAAAGCATTGGGACAAAACCGGAGGCTGATTCACTTAGTAAGGTGGAGAGGTTTTCAGAAATTTTTTCTCTGGCAGTACCAAGTTTTCGAGAAAAATGTCCGTTGTAAATTGAGGGGCTTCCAAGCCGGAAAGCCCTTCCCGTGCCGGAGCCGGTAACAGTTTGACCCAGGCGGCACTGGATCGGGAAAATGCCGCCCTTGCCACAGAGGGCAAGCCCACCAAGGCGACACGCTTTGAAACCGACAAGGAAAAGCCGCGTCAGATCATCCGAAAAACGCTGAACGAATCGTTCACCGTCGAGGATTTTGCGCGGAAGCTGCTGCAATACGGCGTGACTGTCAAGGAGAGCCGCGGACGGTCATTCCGGTTGAGCTTCACTTGTTTCGGTCAGCAGCTCTATGAACTCTGCCGGGGCATAGACGGGAATTGGCGCTTTGCTGTAATCCTTTGTGTTCCGCGTCACGATGCAGTCCACGCCGGAGCGCACCGACGTCTCGACCATCACGGCATCCTCAAAATCGGAAATCTCTGCCGTAATTGCCTTGCGTATGTCCAGCGCCGCAGTGTCCAGCAGACCGAATAACGTGCAGAGCTTTGTCAGAACGTCGCGGGTTGATTTGTCGCTGTGCGTCTGGCGGTGCGTCAGGTAGTAAATGTCCGTGATGGCTTTCGCCGTCAGGAAGCCTTCAAATTGCCGGTTGGCGCAGAGCAGGAAAATCGACTGCGCATCCTTGTAGAACGGTTCGCGGCTTTGCAGCGCGTCCACGATGACGCAGGTATCTATGACAGCTCTCATATCCGGTTTAGCCTTTCTTCCTTCGCTTCCTCCAACGTCACATCAGCCGGAAGAATCCCGAACAAGGACTTGGCAATATCCACTCTGTCCTGATGGGGATTGGAGAGCTTGGCGACAACCTTGCCGTTGCGGGTGATGAAAATATCCTCCGTTGCTGCAAGCAGAAGATACTTTCCGAGATTGCTTTTCAATTCCGTCGCAGTAATCGACATGATCTGGTTCCTCCCTTCGAGATTTGGTTCATCTTTATTATATCCAAATCGCACGAAATATGCAACAGGTTTGTACGAAATATTTTGCGAACCGTCCGATAACCTTCTGTGACCGAAACGGAGCGCACGAGGCGAAAAAAGTCCGAAAATGATACCGAGATTTACAATTTGACCGTCTGCCGGAGCGTAACGCTTTGGCGACAGATAGGAGCGTGAAAATGCCAAGAATGAACAAGCAGCGGCGGCAGGATTTACCTTGTGTTCCCCATAGAGAAGATCGCCACCGCGCTAGACAGAAGCTCCATGACTGTGAAAACCGCTCTCTCCGAGCTGGAGGATGCGGGGCTGATTGAGCGGCGCAGAAGTGGCTTTTCCAAGCCGAACCGTATCTATGTGAAGCTGCCGCCGTTGTGTGCCGCATCTTCCGTATGGTCATTGACGGCAAGGGTGTGTACCAGATCGCGGATATTCTGTCCGAGGAAAAGGTGCTTTGCCCGTCTGCCTATCTTGCCGCAAAGGGCGTTGGCAACCGCAGGAACAACAAGTTTGAAGATCCCTACCGCTGGTGGGGAACTGGCGAAGTCTTTGCTGGAGGAAGTACAAGAACGATTTACTAATTAGTGCGGAAGAATTAAGATAGATATTGATACAATATATGCCACCAGATATCCGGGATTGCCAAACCACTGCTCCAAAAGCACAAGGAGTGAGCCTGTCATACAAAAAGCCGGTGACACCACAAGCATCACCGGCATGGCAATTCATCCTCACTTACCTGATATCCAACGGGGCTTTCAGATTCTGACCTGGATGAAAAGAAAGTTGTGGATGTGCAGGAAATTATCTGCACCTAAGTCTATTTAGAAAATAGTGCCCACTGCGTACAGACTTTTCACCAGATCCTCCCGATAGTCCGGAGCTTCTGGATTCAGGCTGTTGATGACCACCCCATTGGAACCGGCGCGGGCAGTGGAGTGGATATAGGAGCCATTGCCCAGATAGAGAGCAATATGACCGGGAAAGTAAAGAGCATCGCCGGGTTTTGCCTCCTCTAAGGTAATCTGGTGCATCGGCCAGCCCTCCACAATTTTGGCATCCCGGTAAATATGAATCCCGCAACGCCTGTAGGCGGTGGAAACCAGACCGCTGCAATCGATTCCGGCGCCACTGCGGCCACCCCAGCGGTACTGGATACCCAGATATTTCTTTGCCACTTCACAAAGTCCCATGCGGAACTTCATCTCATCCTTATCCCAATATTTTTCCAGACATGTTGTGCGGAGCTTTTCTACAGCGTCTTTTTCTGTCCCCGGTTTTCCGGCAGCAGCTTCATCGAAACTTCCCGTGCCGTCAAAACGAAATACAGTGGTTTCATCGTAGCGGATCTCTTCCAGAAATTTTGTGGGAATATAGCCGGTGCGTCCGTCCAACAGTGCCACAGGACTCCAGCCGTTTGCCACTTCCTGGGCAGAATCCCAGGGAAGCATCTGCAAAATTGCATCGGCGTGTACCGTGAGCAGACGGATTCCGGTGACGGAAGGAATATTCATCACATCGGCGCAGACAGCAGTAACAGTGAAACGCTCCTTTTTTAACGCCTCCATGGCATCTTTCTCACTGACTGGCAGCAACTGGGCTTTCGGAGCATATCCCACATAGCCGATATCCATTACAACTTTGGCATAAGCGCCCTCCTCAGTCAACACACGGCAGATTTGTCCATAACAGGTTTCATCAGAGATAGCACTCTTCTCCGGTTTATCAGCAAAAAAGGTGTTTGGCTCCGAGTAGACAGTCACCAGAGGTTCTTTAAAAAAAGCGTAAGCAGGCATAAATTGATTCCTTTCTGAAAGTTCTTTTGAGAAATATTTTAGCACACTGGACATAGTGTGTCGACGGGATATACTGTCTGGAATTTATTTTACCGCAAGAGGAACCTATAAGATGGAACTGATTGGAACTTTTATAGGTTCCTGAAAATTTGTGAACGGATGCACTACCTATAAAATGAAGTTGTAAGGATTCTTATATGTCCTTTTGGCGCATTCTGCTCGACGCCGGACCCATAAGAGCAGCTTTGTGGTAATGGTTATAGGTGCTTATGAGAGCTTTATGACCTTGCAATAGCAATTTTTACGGTAAATCCCACCTATAAGTAACAGTGTAAATGCACCTTATGGGTCGGTACAACAAGCAGCTTGAAAAAATAGACCCATAAGCCATCACTCTTGTCATTTCTTATGGGTCAAATAGTAAAATTATGTAAATCATCAAGTTGCCAGAACAATGCTATGTGCCGCTTCACACAAAAAAGTATCGGAGACAGCTTAAAAACGAAGGAAAACAGTGAAAAATACAGGAAAAAAGTCAAGGTAGAAAATCCCGGAAAAAAACGCTATAATAGTGCCGATATAAGGAGAGAGAACCCATGAAACAATTATATTTGGAATGTAATATGGGAGCAGCGGGGGATATGCTCAACGCTGCACTTTTTGATATTTGTACCGGGGAACAGAAAAAGGAATATCTGGAGACAATGAATCATCTTTCTGATCATATTCAGATAAAGATGGAAAATGTGGTCAATTCCTCCATCACCGGCAATCACATGCAGGTACTGGTGCAGACCGGGGAAGGCATGGTGGAAGAAGGAGAAGGGAACCATGATCATGCCCATGACGCTCACCCCCATGAGGACCATGACCACACTCATGAAGACCACACTCATGAGGATCATGACCACCATCACCATGAGCATCATTCCCTTGCAGACATCCACCACCTGATGGATTCCTTCCCGGTATCAGAACAGGTAAAGACCCATGTGAAAGCGGTGTACCAGGAACTTGCAGTGGCGGAATCCAAAGCCCACGGTAAACCGGTGGAAGAAATTCATTTCCACGAAGTGGGTTCCATGGATGCAGTAGCGGATATCACCGGAGCCAGCCTTTTAATGGAAATGCTCCAGCCCGATGAAATCATTGTTTCCCCTGTGAATGTGGGAAGCGGACATGTACATACTGCCCACGGTGTATTACCGGTGCCAGCTCCTGCCACAGCCACACTGCTTACCGGAGTTCCTTCCTATATGAGTGATATTAAGGGGGAGTTATGCACTCCCACCGGCGCAGCACTGTTAAAACACTTTGCAACCCGGTTTGGACAGATGCCCCAGATGATGGTTTCCGCCATCGGGTATGGCATGGGAACCAAAGAGTTTCCCCGCCTGAACTGTGTCCGGGCTTTCCTTGGAGAAAGTGCAGCTTACAGTGAGACGGCACCCAAAGATAAGGTGACGCAGCTGACTGCCAATCTGGATGATATGACCGGGGAAGAGCTGGGATATTGCATGGATCGTTTGCTGGAAGCCGGAGTACTGGATGTGTCTGCCATTCCCATGTATATGAAAAAGAACCGTCCTGCCTACGAGTTGAATTGCTTATGTAAACCAGAAGAGGCGGATCAGATTGCCCATGCCATTCTGCAATACACTTCCTCCTTTGGGGTACGCCGGGCAGACATGGATCGGTATAAAATGGAGATTCACTTTGAAGCTGTGGAGACAGAGAACGGAACCATCCGTAAGAAGATCGGAACCGGTTACGGAATTACCAAGAGTAAGCTGGAGTATGCAGATATGGCAGAGGCTGCTGCACGCAGGTCTCTGCCACTTCGGGGAATTACTATTTCCAATCCATAAGAGAAGAAGATTTTCTTACTTTTTTCTCAATGGAATAGAGAAAATTTTCAAGGTCAGAATCAGACATCGCAGCCCATTCGCCACCCAGCCGCGCTTTGATCTCCGGGATGGGAAGCTTCAGAAATTGAAGCATTTTCTGAGGATCGTAGTTCATAAGCGTGCTCTGAAGGGCACTGGGATTTAAGCAGCTGGCAGCAGCGTTGATGAAACGCTGTTCCTTTTCCTGAGCCAGGTTTTCTCCTTTTTTTGCCGTACCTTCCATTAATTTACGAAGTTCATTGATTGTATCCATTGGAATGCCTTACTTTCTTTCGCCAAAGTGGCGATCATTGATGTAATGAATGTCGAACATAGTAGTATGTTGACAAATCTATTTCTATTGTATCATAATCAGGCGATAATGAAAAGGTTTTAGAGAGACGAAAAGACTATGCAGAAAACGAACAATCAAAGTAAAAAATATGAAATCGATATGATTCATGGTCCACTACTGGGAAAAATTCTTCTGTTTACGCTGCCTTTAATGGCATCCAGCATTTTACAGTTATTGTTTAATGCGGCGGATATCATTGTGGTGGGACGGTATGCGGGAAGTGATGCACTGGCGGCAGTGGGCTCCACCGGTGCCCTGATTAACTTACTCACGAATATGTTCATCGGATTTTCTGTGGGGGCGAATGTCCTGGTGGCCCGTTATTACGGAGCAGGCAAACCGGACGAGGTCAGTGAGACCGTACATACCTCAGTGATGCTGAGCATAATCGGTGGCGTTCTGTTAGCAGTGATTGGCATCATTTTTGCTTCCCCCCTGTTGGAACTCATGGGTACACCGGAAAATGTTCTGCCGCTGGCGGCACTTTATGTCCGCATTTACTTTGCAGGAATGCCGGTGATTCTGTTGTACAACTACGGAAGCGCTATTTTGCGTGCCATCGGAGATACCAAGCGCCCCCTGTATTATCTGGCCATTGCGGGTGTGTTAAACATTATCCTGAATTTGATTTTGGTCATTGTCTTTGAGATGAGTGTGGCAGGCGTGGCACTGGCAACCATTATTTCCCAGACTTTATCAGCCGTCCTGGTCATCCGTTGTCTGATGCACATCGAGGGTGGATGCCACCTGGATCTACACCAATTGAAAATTCATACCAACAAGTTGTGGAAAATTCTGCAGCTGGGTCTTCCTGCCGGACTGCAGGGTTCCATCTTTTCTCTGTCCAACGTGCTGATTCAGTCATCGGTGAACTCCTTCGGTGCCATTGCCATGGCGGGTAACTCCGCAGCGGCTAATATCGAGGGATTTACCTATGTGGCCATGAATTCCTTCTATCAGGCGGCGATCACCTTTGTCAGCCAGAATATGGGAGCCATGGAATTTAGACGAATCCGTAAAATCGCATGGCAGTGTCTGGCATGTGTTACCGTTACAGGCGCCCTTTTAGGAAACCTTTCCTTTTTCTTTGGACACCAGTTACTGGGAATTTACTCCGACGAGGCGGAAGTGATTCGGTATGGCATCTACCGTCTGGAAGTGATAGGAACTACCTACTTCCTGTGCGGAATCATGGATGTCTGTGTGGGATGTCTGAGGGGGATCGGTTACTCCTTCCTGCCCATGGTGGTATCTCTGCTGGGAGCCTGCGGCTTCCGTATTCTTTGGATTTTCACTGTGTTCAAAGGACATCACGATCTGCATACCCTTTACATATCCTATCCGATTTCCTGGGCAATTACGGCGAGCGTGCATATGATCTGCTTCCTGATACTCTACCGGCGGATGGTGAAAAAGAGCAGAGCAGCTTAGGTGGGAGAAATGTGGAGAACTATGAAACCGAGATGGATTAAGATGAGAAAAATGCTGGGACAAATTCTGATTGCTCTGCTCATTCCCATAGCAGACTTTTATTTATTGGAGACTTACACCCATAATCCCTTCACGACCATGGGCTGGAAACCGCAGCTGTTAAATATTTTATTTTTTGAATTGTTCCTGCTGTTCTGGTTCTGCGTTACCACCAGGATGAGGACGGCACTGACGATTACCACAGCCATCAGCCTGGGGGTGGGACTGGGCAACTGCTATGTGATGCGTTTCCGGGAAAACCCTATTGTGCCCTGGGACATTTTTTCCGTGAAAACGGCAGCCAGTGTGGCGGATAACTACAGCTTCGTGCCCTCTGCAGCTATGGTATGGGTGACACTGGGACTGCTTGCCCTGCTATTTTTAGGGAGAGTCACAACCGCCGGTCTGACATTGCCCTGGAAAAAAGTATGCAGGACGAAGGGAGCTCGAATCGTTGTGTATGCAGGCACGATTTTTCTGGCTTCGTTCATGCTGATAGTTTTTACGACGTGGATTCAGCCTGAAAAAAACCATTATAAGCAGGGACTCTACGACAAACTCTTTACCCCCATCGCCATGATGGAGAAGGATGGATTTGCAGTAACCTTTCTGATTGATCTGCAATATCTGATGGTGGAGAAGCCTGCGGGATACAGTGCGGCAGAGGAAGCGGCATTGCTGGATCAGTATGCCGGAGAAGAACAGGCAGAAGAAACACAATCCCGGGAGTATCCGGACATTGTAGTCATTATGGATGAAGCGTTTTCGGACATGGGAATTTTGGGTGAGATGGATTGTAATGAGGATTATATGCCCTATATCCACAGCCTTCAGCAGTCCGATGCCGCCAATGTAGTGACCGGCTATCTGAATGTTTCTGTGTTGGGAGGTAATACTGCCAATACGGAGTATGAGTTTTTAACCGGAAATTCCATGGCATTTCTTCCTGCGGGAAGTGTCCCCTACCAGCAGTATATGCGGAAGGAATTACCCACGCTTGTGTCTCACCTGGAGGAGCTGGGATATACCACCAGTGCCATGCATCCCTACTATGCCACCGGATGGAACCGGGAAAAGGTATATGGAGAACTTATGGGATTTGATGCCGCATATTTTCTTCCGGACTTTAAAAACATTCAGTATGTCCGCAAATATACCAGTGATGCTACCTGCTTTCACAAAATTGTGGATATTTTAAATGAGGGCACACAGCCCCGGTTTGTGTTTAATGTGACCATGCAGAACCATGGCTCCTACAGTAAGGACTATGACAATTTCATTCCGGATGTGACGGTGGAAGGATCAGATTCTGCAATCCTCAGCAAGTATTTGTCTTTAATCAAAAAGACGGATACGGCTTTTGAGCAGCTGACACAGCAGCTGCAGCAACGGGAGCGTCCCGTGATTGTTCTTCTGTTTGGCGACCATCAGCCCAACAGCACCGTGGCAAATCCGGTACTTGCCTTAAGCGGACGCAAGGCATCTGATTTGGCAGGTGAGGAAGCAGATTTACAATACCTGGTGCCCTATGTGATGTGGGCTAATTTTGACCTGGATAAAACAGCAGCGGACTTTGCCCCCAACGGGACAAAGAGTGAAGAGAGCAGCCAGCTTCTCACAGATAATGACATGAGCGTCAACTATTTATCCGGAAAGCTGTTGCAGGCAGCGGATGTACCTTTGTCAGATTATCAGAAATTTCTGCAGGATGTCCAGAAACAATATCCGGTGATTTCCGGATGGCGTACCTACGCATTGCCGGATGCAGATCCCCAGATGCTGCAGTCCTATCAGAAGATGGCATATTACCGCCTGCTGGATGCGGGAAAATAAAGAAAATCCGGCACATCTGCAGAGGCAGAGAGTATGAGGAGTAAATTTTTATTATGACAGCAAAGTTTATACATTCGGAAAGAGCACAGACAAAAAAAGCCGGACACCTTTCCGGAGAGAATCTCTGGAAAAACGGTCCCCTATGGTTAGCTTTTTTACTGCCGGTTTTTATTATGGTAGTGATTTTTATGATTCGAGGAGTGTATCCCTTTGGAGATCGCACCTTCCTGCGCACGGATCTGTATAATCAGTACGCTCCCTTTTTCTCAGAACTGTGGAGAAAGCTGCGAGGCGGGGACAGTCTGGCGTATTCCTGGAATATCGGTATGGGTTCCAATTTTTGGGCACTGTATGCCTACTATCTGGCAAGTCCTTTTAATTTTCTGGTCATGTTTGTGCCCCAGACCCATATCATCGAGCTTATGACCGCTCTTATTGTGATCAAGATCGGATTGAGCGGGTTTACCTTTGCATGGTATTTAAACCGGCATTTTGGAGAAAAAGAGGGACATCCTTCCTACGGAGTTACCTGTTTCGGCGTCTTGTATGCGTTGTCTGGTTATATGGCAGCCTATAGCTGGAACATCATGTGGCTGGATTGCCTGATTCTGATTCCCCTGATTATCTGGGGACTGGAGCTTCTGGTCAAAGAAGGCAGATGTGCTATTTATTGCATTTGCCTGGGGCTTTCCATTTTATCCAATTATTACCTGTCCATTATGATCTGTATCTTTGTGGTGATTTATTTCATCATGCTGATTGTCAACAGTTCCCCGGAAGATCAGATGGCGGGAAAAAAGCTGGCGCTGACCTTTGGAAGGTTCGCTCTGTATTCCCTTTTGGCCGGTGGGTTCGCCGGAGCGATTCTTCTGCCGGAATTCCATGCGCTTCAGATGACAAAATTTTCTGAGGTTTCCTGGCCGTCTGCCATGAAGGCTTATTTTTCCACCATTGATGTGCTGAGCCGGCATTTTATCAACGTAGATGTGGAGATCGGATTGGATCACTGGCCGAATCTGTACTGTGGCGTGGGGATTTTATTTCTGTTTCCCCTGTACATTATGAACGACGAGATTTCCTGGAAGGAAAAAACCATCAAGCTTTCCGTGGCGGTGGTTATGCTGATCAGCTATTCCAACAATATTCTGGATATGATCTGGCATGGTTTCCATTTCCCGGATTCCCTGCCTGCACGCCAGTCTTTCCTTTACATTTTCCTGCTGCTTACCATGGGGTATGAGGCGTTGTACCGGATCCGCAGCAACAGTAATCGGGAGGTGGCAGTCAGCTTCTGGGGGGCGATTGCCGTTGTCATTCTCTGTGAAAAGCTGGTCACGGAGGATTTTATCAATTATGACAGCTTTCTTCTGACAGGACTGTTTCTGGTGCTTTATGCCTGGATGTGCTATCTGTATCGCAAGAAACCCCAGTGGAAACGGTTTGTGGTGATTGTCACGGTAGGAATAGTGGCGCTTGAGGCCGCGGTCAATATGGAGGACACCAGCGTGGCAACCACCAGCAGGAATTCTTATCTGTCAGACTGGAATGGTACAGAAAAGCTGCTGGCGGATCTGGAAAAAGAAGATACGGATTTTTACCGGATGGAAAAAGTATCCCGCCGCACCAAAAATGACGGTAACTGGCTGGGATATCACGGAGCGTCTCTTTTTTCTTCCACCAATAACAGCTATGTGGCTAACTTTTATAAAGAAGTAGGTATGCTGGGAAGTAAGAATTCCTATGCCTTCAGCGGAGCCACTCCTCTGATGTCTGCGATTCTGTCGGTGAAATATACGCTGTCGGATGAAGAACTGGAGGAGCCGCTCCGCACTCTGGTGGCACAGCAGGGAGATGTCTATTTATATAAGAACAAGTACGTGCTTCCCTTGGGCTTTATGCTTCCGGAGACCATGGAGGAGCAGTGGGATTATGATGCGGGATCCCCTATTTCCTGCCAGAACCGTCTGGCTGCAGAACTAATTGGTGCAGACTATGACGATAACCGGCTGTTAAATGCCATGGACTGTGAGATAACAGCCAACACTGCCGGCTTTACGGTGGAGAAGGACGGCTATTATTATTTCTATATGGGAGATACGAGTGCTGAGGATATCACAGTCTCCATCCAGGAGAACAACACGGATGGGGTGGATCTGTCCAGGGAGCATAAGTATTCCCAGACAAACCGGGAGTACCTGATTGAAACCGGCTACGTGAAAGCGGGGAGCCATGTTACTGTAACGGCAGAAGAGGTGGAAAGTATCACTCCCACACTTTACCGTCTGGATGAGGAAGTGCTGGAAAAAGCCTTTCAGGCTCTGGATGAACAGCCCATGACGGTGGAGAATTACGACAGTACGCATATCAATGCCCATATTGATGTGAAAAGGGCAGGAAAACTGGTGCTTTCTGTGCCGGAGGAAGATGGCTGGACCGTATGGGTAGATGGGGTGGAGACAGAGGCGACTTATTTTGCCGATGCATTTATCTGCCTGGATTTGTCCCAGGGAGAGCATAGCATATCCTTGTCCTACCGCCCCTATGGAATCTACACAGGAACATGGATCACCCTGTGCAGTCTCCTTGCATTTCTGGCGATTATGTGCTATAAGCATAGAGACAGACTGACGGGATTGACAGGAAGAAAGAAGAAATAAATTTTTAGAGGAAAGAAGAGCATGCAGAAGATTGCCTTTTTTGATATTGACGGAACCTTGACCTCAGAACTGGACGGTTCTATCCCGGACAGTGCGGTGCTGGCAGTACGCCGTGCCCGTGGAAATGGTCATTTAATGTTTATTAATACAGGGCGTTGTTTCCAGAACGTGGAGGAACGTTTCCGATCCATTGGATTTGACGGCTTTGTGACAGGCTGCGGTACAAACATCTATTACCAGGGAAAAGAATTGTTCCATAAGGGACAGACCCATGAGGTTACAATGGAAATTGCAAAAATTGCCAGAGAGTTAGATGTGGATGTGGCATTTGAATCCAGGGAGGAAGTAGTATTTGACAGAAGCCGTAATCTGCTCTCTCCTGAGGCAAGAAGTCTGTACTATTCCTTTTGTGATAGACACTATGATATGTCCCATGAAGTAACCGCAGAGGACTTTACTTGTGACAAGTTTGTTGCGTGGTTCCAGAGAGCTGATCAGATAGCAGAATTTAGGAAAGTCAGTGATGAATATTTTGATTGTATTGATCGAGGCATACTTTTCCGGGAGTTTGTGCCTAAGGGGTATTCAAAGGCCACCGGCATTCAGTTTCTGCTGGAGCATTTCCAGCTGCCCCTGGAGCAGGCCTATGCCTTCGGTGACAGCAATAACGATCTGGCCATGTTAAGCTTTGTGCCCCATAGTGTGGTAATGGGAAATGCAGAAGAACCCCATCTTTTTCAGATCGCAGACTATGTCACAGATAAGGCCAGTGAGGACGGTATTGCCAAGGCACTGGAAAAACTGGGTTTTCTGGATTAAATTCTTTCATCGTCCCGCAGCAATCGATATAAGGTGGGCTCCACCTGAAATTCCTTCAGGGCAGAGTCGATTTCCCGACGGCATCGTTCCACAGTGGATCTGGGTGTCGTCGGTCTTTTTATGGCACGGATCAGGATATTTTTCGGGGTGTGGGCCAGATCGATGAATTCCAGTACCTGTGTCTTATAACCGCAAAGCTCTAAGAAATCCGCCCGCAGGGCATCGGTGAGCAGAGCGGAAATCCGCTCCTGGATAATGCCATAGTGGCTGACCAGGGATAAATTTTCCGGTTTCATGGTACGGTTAATCTCATGCTGACAGCAAGGCACAGAAAAAATCATTTTTGCATTCCAACAGATGGCATTGTAAAGGGCAAAATCCGTGGCAGTATCGCAGGCGTGCAGAGTGATTACCATGTCTACCGGAAAGTCACACTGATACCCATTGATATCTCCCAGTTCAAAATGCAGATTTTCGTAGCCATACTTCCGGGCAGCTTTATTACAATTCTGAATGACCTCCTCTTTCAGATCCAGTCCCAGCATTTGCACAGGAATATGCCGGATCTCTGTAAAATAATAATACAGAATAAAAGTGAGATAGGATTTCCCGCAACCGAAGTCAATGATATTCAGATGCGCCGGATCCAGTTCCCGCACCGTATCGTCAATGATCTCCACAAAACGATTGATCTGCTTAAATTTATCGTACATGCTCCGCACGACTTTACCCTCGGAGGTGAAAATACTCATATCTACCAAAGGAGGAATGACGGTACCCTCCGGAAGCAGATAGTTTTTCTTACGGTTATGGGAAAGGGCATCCGCTGCTTCATCGCTTTGAGGGGAGACTTTGTCAGCCGTCATCTTTTTATTTGCCGGAGCCATTTTTTTCTTATAGGTTACCTTTCCCTTTTTGGAACACAGGATGATATGCTCGGTCCGGGAGGAAAATCCGTTGCACTGGCCGAAGCCGGATTCCATCAGTCTCAGACAGCTCCGTGCAATTTCCTCAAATGCCACATTTTCATGAAACACCTGCTTATCGGTATACTTTTCAACCTGATAGTAGTCTTTCTTGCGCACCAGCACGATCTTGTGATAGGTGCTGTCTTTTCCGGGTTTGCTTAAAATCAGTTTTGTCGGTTCATCTGCAAAAACAAGGGTCAGAGCCTGTTCCAGTGTCTGCATGGGAATCCTCCTGCCATATGGTCTTTATCAATCTTCTCAGATTGTATCATAAAACAGCATGTAAATCACTTTTCTTTTCTGTCCGGAACTGGTAAAATTGTTTTACAAAAACGATTTGATTCAGAAAGGTGGATGAAAGATTATGTATCAGGCATCTGAAAAACGGTATGACACAATGGAATATCATCGCTGTGGGAACAGCGGCTTAAAATTACCTGCCGTATCCCTGGGTTTATGGCACAACTTCGGTTCCACATCCCCCATCGACAATATGAAGGACATGCTGTTTACTGCTTTCGACTGTGGAATTACCCACTTTGATCTGGCAAATAACTACGGTCCGGTTCCCGGGGCAGCAGAGGAAAATTTCGGACATATTATGAAGTCCGATCTGCATGTGTACCGTGATGAGTTGGTGATTTCCACAAAAGCCGGTTTCGATATGTGGCCGGGACCTTATGGGGATTTTGGTTCCCGCAAGTATTTGATTTCCAGTCTGGACCAGAGCTTAAAACGGATGGGACTGGATTATGTGGATATTTTTTATCATCACAGACCGGATCCGGAGACCCCGTTAGAGGAGACCTGTCTGGCGCTGGATCAGATTGTCCGCAGCGGAAAAGCGTTGTATGTAGGGATTTCCAATTACAACAAAGTGCAGACAGAAGCGGCAATGAAGATTTTTAAAGAACTGAAAACCCCGTTTATTATCAACCAAAGAAACTACTCCATGTTTGACCGGAATATCGAGGAGGATGGATTAAAGGGATTTGCAGCTGCAAACGGATGTGGAATCATTGCATTCTGCCCTCTGGCTCAGGGACTTCTCACGGATAAATACCTCCACGGTATTCCGGAGGACAGCCGCATGAAGAAGGATGGCCGTTTTCTCCATGAGGATGCGCTGACTCCGGAGCGTCTGGCGCAGATTCAGGCTCTTGGCAAGATTGCAGCAGATCGCGGACAGTCTCTGGCCCAGATGGCATTGTCCTGGATTCTTAAGGATGGTGAGGTGACATCCGTGCTAATCGGTGCCTCCAAGGCAAAGCAGATCACGGAAAATGTTGCCATTGTTGGACACACCAGTTTTACCGCAGATGAGATCGACGCCATCGAGAAAATTTTGAAATAGAGATCATTATTAAAAAATTTAAACAAAACCCTTGACAGCCACTCATGCTTCCTGTATACTTTGAAAAGTCTGATGCAGAAATGCAAGACAGTATGCGCGAGTGGCTCAGTTGGTGGAGCACGACCTTGCCAAGGTCGGGGTCGCGGGTTCGAGTCCCGTCTCGCGCTCTTTTTAATGGATGCGGAAACCTTGATTTATCAGGGTTTCCGCTGTTTTTTTGTGTCGTTCAAGTTGTAGACAGTTGTAGACAGCTTATAAAGCCTTAGCGATAAGGTTATAAGTTTCCTTTTCTGTCAGTGGGTTGTAGATATAACCGAGTGTTGTGTTTAAGTTGCTGTGTCCAAGAAGTTCTCTGATACAATCCAGCGGAACACCGCTTGCATTTAGATTGCTGGCATAGGTCTTTCTCATTTTGTGCGTGGACTTTATAGCGACGCCCTGCCTTTCTGCATACTTTTCCAGTACATAGGCTACCTGTCTGGAAGTAAGCCGTTCTCCATTTCTCGTAAAAATGTAATCACTGGAACGCTTTACTTTTTGCAGGATATTGATTGCTTTTGGGACTAACACCACAAAGCGGTCACTGTTTGTTTTCGTGTGTTCTACAACCTCATAGGTATTGGTGTTCTGGTTACGAACTTCCTCACGGACTATATGCAGATGGTTCATATCGCTGTAATCTTCCCATTTTAGTGCAACCAGTTCTCCCACCCGTAGACCAAGCAGGAAATTAAGTTTCACCGCTAAAAAAGAAGTGTCCAGCGTTTCGGCATACATGCGGTCAAGATACTGATTTAAAGATTTCAATTCATCCGAATTGTAAGTTTCTGTCTTTCCCGTCTTTTTCACTATCTGCTTGAACTTCACAAGGATTTTCACATTTTCCATCGGATTTTCTGTCAGATACTTTTTCCGGACAGCGTAGGCAAACATTCCATTTAGGATAGTCTTGATATTGCCCCACTCCTTACGGGAAAGGTTATATCCTTTTACAATGCGGTTACATTCTTTTTCCAGCAGTAGTTCGTCAAGCTGTTTCAGTTTCTTTTCATGCAGAACCGAAGGCTCAAAATATTTACGGTAATGCTGTTCGTGTCTTTTTATGGTATTGGGACTGTTCGTTACCGTCTGTTTGTATTCCAGCCATTCCTCATACAGTGTGTGAAAGGTCATTTTGTCGGCGTGGGGATTGCTGAAATAGAAAGGTATCAGTTTATCCAGCAACGCCTCTTTTGATGGTGCTTTGATATTTCTGCGCTTTCCGTTTGCCTCCTTATAGGTTGTCTGCCAGCGTCCATCCTCACTTGTTGGTGGCGTAATGGCATAGGGATGTATTTTTAAAACCTGTTCTCTTTTATTAGACATAAGCATATCAAGCACACTGTCTGCGTCGATTATACCGTAATCAATAACCTCTTTCAACAAAGGAAACGACTGGGTTCTTGTTAAATTTTTCGTTTGCTCCATAGATACCGCCTAAAAACAGGCATTGGAACTGTATAAGTGGGATTGTATTTTTGATTTTTAAAGAAATAAGGGATTCGTGTTAGGGATAATTCTATGTAGTGGTTATAAAGGGATATACTGGTTTTAATTGGTCTGTAAATTCCAAATGCCCGATAATGTTAGTTGTGAAAAGGTGTTTCTGACGGACGGACAGGATGAAAGCCGTGGAGATAATCTTGTGTGTCAAAATCCTGCCACTGTCCGGGTGCCGTATAGACCCGTACTTTATGGATGCGCCGGATAAAGGCGTTCCATGTTTCCTCCTGTTCCAGCCGGATGTTATGATACTGGTCTTGTAGTTTCCAGTTTGATACGATGTAGACAAAATTATAACAAGCCTGTCTGTTATTGTATCTTGCCGGGAGTTGGAGTGGGTACACATCCAGATAGTTCAGCATCGTTCCGATAGGCAAATCACTGCGGAATTCCTCAAACACAAGGACATCTTCCCCCGAATAGGTATCAAAGGGGTGCTTATAGTCCGTTACTCGGTAAACATTGGCATCCCCATGCACATCAAGGATATGCCTTGATTTTCCCAAACCAGTGGAACCACAGACATACACCACTTGTAACTGCAACCGCCGTTCTGCCTTGTACCGGCTGGAAAGTATCTCTAATCTGGCTTTGTCGATATGTTGCAGATTTAAAAGGTTATCTGGATTGATTTCCAGGATTTCCACATTAGAGTAGCCGTCTTTTATCATTTGGTAAAGGTTTGCCAGGTCTGTTCGGCGTCCCTGTCCCGTCTGTGGCATCGTCCCCCATTCTTCAAAGGTTTCTTTCAGATTTGTGGTTTCTTTTTCGGTCTGCTCCCATTTTCCTTCTTTCCGGATGTAATTTCTATTATCCTGCGCCGAACCCTGGGCATCCTCGATATGTGCCACCGGAAATGTTTTCTTTATGCTGGAAAAATACACCGGATTTTTAAATTGAATAAATAGATGGGTGTGGAGTGTCTGGGCAATTTCGTCACACATGCACCAGTAAATCATATTTTCCCATCCTGCCAGCTTTTCTTTGATAGCGGAATGGGAGCAGTTTTTATGACGGTCTGGATTGTTAAAAGTCAGTTGATATTTCCGACTTCTCCGATTGGTATTTTCCTTTTTTGCTTTTCGAGCCATGATTTCTCCTTTCTGTATTCTGGCACAGAGCCGGCACAGCCAATGTCATGCCGAAACTGTTGATTTATCATGGTTTGTTGAACCATTGACACTGACACCGAAGTTGCGGTAATACTAGCAACTTCTCATAAGGGCAGGAGATGTGGCAAAGCCACACCCCTGCCCCTTTCTTTAAATGCAGTTTTCAGTTAATGCAGTTTTGCAGATACCATGTAGTCTGCCCATGTCGGAAACGACAGGAATTTTGATAAAGCGCAGAACCGAACCCTGTAGCAGTACAATGCCCTCGCCCGTCTGAAACCTTCTGTCCCCGATTTCGTCAATGTACTCTGTCGGAAGTAACATCTCATAAATACTTCGGACAGGCGCACCCAGAATGAGAATAATACCGTAATTCAGACGGCTCCCAGAAGGGAACGCACTGGCATCCGGTCTTTGACAGGAGGTAAAAAAACGGACAGACAGGGAACGTCCCAGCATGAGAATTTCGGATACCCGGTTCATTGCCTGTGTTACCGTTTTCTTGTCCTCACTCTGCAAAGCCAGCATATTTGCCATGTATTCGTCCCAGATAAAGGTAACAGGGGAATGATCTTTTTCCTCCCCAAGCTGTCGCCTGTGCATTTGCTCATAAACCAAATCCAGGGCATCCAGCGATTCCTTATAGGGATAATAACGTTTACTTCCACGCAAGTAGGAAAACTGGTCATCCTGTTTAAAATCAGCAAAATAGAAATGACCCTCTGGATGGCATAACGCCAGTTTTGCAAAAAGGATTTGTTCACAAAAACTCTTTCCAGAGCCGGACATTCCACAGATTAAAATGTGGCTGTTGGCAGAGGAGGAAATGTCAACGCTTATAGGTTCTTTTACACCGAAGTCATACCATTTATCCCAGTCATAGCCGAGGGTAAGGCAGTCAGATTTCTGTATCATACAATGTTCCTCTTTCCGGTCTTTTCCGTCCTGGAGCGGTATAAATCCGTATATAGTTGCCATTATCTCCCCTTTTTCCCCCGTATTCCATGTAGGGAGATACCAGATGGATGTTCATGTTGTCTGAAATGGCATCCTTCTTTTCTATCCATGTCTTCAAGGGGATTCGGGAGTAAAATTCTTTGACGGAAACCCGTGTTCCCTTTATTCTTTTACTCCGTAATAAAAGAGGCGCTCCATACCGCAAGTCCTTTTCCGAAAAAGCCATCATTATGGCAGCCTCGTCCCGTCTGGCAGTTCCGTTTCCCAACAGCTCCAGAAAACCCAGCAGAAATACCAGCGGGATGAAAATAACCGCAGTTGAAATGGCTATCCGAAAGACTGGGAGCAGGACTTCCGGCACATGGTTTACCGGAAAAATATTCCAGCGGTGTTTCCAGAGTATAAAAAACAGGACTATCAGTAAAGCCGGAACAGTCAGATAGCCAGGACTGGAAAACAGTCGGGAAATCCCCAGTCTCATGCGGGAATAGATTCGTTTCCTGTTATATTGTGCCTGTAGATAGGCAGTTTCTTTTTTGTGTGTCATAGGGTCTACCTCTTTTATTTACTGATGATTTCCAGCTTTTCCGCTGTAACGCTCAACTGGTTCCGATATTCGCCAAATACGTTAGCCGTTGCATTAACCAGCCGGACTTCCACATTCATGGGAACATTGATTTTCAAAGGCACTTTGACCACCATCTTTTCATACAAGTTGTTGACCGTTTCTCCTTCGGTATTCCCGTAGTCGGTCTTATCCTGCATGATAACAACGGTAACCTTTGTTCCCAGAACCTCTCCGGTCTTGAAATCCTTCCATTCCTGCTGACCGATGCTCATGTACCGCTTTCCGGCAGAAAATTCCTCAAAATCAAAGTAAGTAAATAAATTAAGTTTTTTCATTGTGTTTTACCTCATATCTTTCTGATGGATTGTAAAAAGTTCCTGTAATCGATTACAGACCCAGCATAGCAGAAACCTATAGAAAACACGATGGATGGAAGTAGAAGATATCCGGCAAATATTCCATTTTCATTTGAAGAAAAGGATGTTAAGCTGATACAAGGAGGTGGATTTGATGGAAAGCAATAAAGAGACAAGAAAAAGACTTACAGCGGTATTGAACGCATTAAGGAAGGAAGGACACACACAGGCGAAGATAGCCGATGAACTGGACATCAATGCGGATAATATTTCCGGTTACAAGATAGGAAAGACGAAAGAGATACCAGACTCTTTTCTGGATGGGTTGCAGGAAAAATATTTCATTAACCCCGGTTACATACGGGGAACTTCCGAACTTATGTATGACATGCAGGGATTTCGCTTAACGCATTTTGAAAAATTTACGGATTCCTGGGAGACGGTTGAACAGCCTGTTCGTACAGACGATGGGAAAATTGCCTCTGAAAAATTTATCTGTCTTACCATGAATGAAAATTTTTATAACTTTCTCATTGCGGCAGAAAAAGCGCGTGATAGTGCAAGTGATGGCATCGGAGACGAACAGGAAGAACTAAGAAATCAGAGTGTTATATATTCTGGAGAATCAAAACGGCAAGAGTATCTTCTCATTCCCCGAAATAACTTTCCGGAAATGGTAGAAGAATTTAAGCGAAAGAAACGAACTTTAGAAGAAGTATTAGATTTCAGCATGTTCGATGTTGATGAGGAAGAATAGGGAAAAGCGGTTGGGATTGTCTCAACCGCTTTTCTATGCAGGAATTAGTTCATAACACCAATTTTTTCGCCTGTTTCGGGACCTTCGGGACTACCCATAATAAGACCACCGCCCTCGTCCAAAATATATCCATACCCAGGAATGTAAATATAGCCGGGTTTATCCCCCTCTGGACCGTGGTCTATGCCATCATTTACAGTCTGTTTCGATTCTGAAACAGTGTTCTCTGTAGTTTCTGTTGTGGGAGTTGTAGGCGTGGTAGCCGGGACAGATTCGGTAGATTTCTGTTCCGTTGGGGTGCTTGCCTGTTCCACACTTTCCACGGTTTCTACTGGGACTGTTTCCTCTATCTCTTGTGTTTCTGTAGTTTCTTCTTGAAAGCTGGTTTCGGTTTCCAATTCTACAGATTCTGTTTCGGTTGTTTCCATCGTTTCTGTTTCTTCGGTAGGAAGTGTTTCCTCCTGTGTACTTTCGGTTTCCTGTTCTATAGTTTCGATTTTCTCATTTGCCCGGCTAATGTGCAGATAAATACCTCCACAGACGGAAATAACTATGATGATTCCTAAAATAGCAATGATTTTCTTTTTCATGGGTATCTCCTCCAATTTGTTAGAGTATAACATGGTTATCCTGTACAGGCAACCATTTTGTGAGTTTATACCTAACATACTTTTAAGACGGATAAGGGTACAATTTTGTTAGGTGATAGCTAATATGAACGAGAAGTACAGTCCATTAAATTTTGACGAAAATATTTATAATACTATACGAAAAAACATAAAGAAATATCGAAAGGAAAGAAGGCTGACCTCTGCCCAGCTTGCGGAAATGGTTGACTTATCCCATGATTTTATCAGACAGATAGAGAGCGAAAAAGTAGGTTATAATTTTTCTGTGGAAACATTTTATAAGATTTCCGTTGCATTGGAAGTCAGTTTAGATAAATTGATTGAGAAGAACGAACTGTAAAAAGGCTGGTAGATTTTAGATTCTATCAGCCTTTTACTAATATTTGTAGACAACTTGTAGACACTAAGTAGACAGTGCGCTGTTCTCCTTGTATTTACTGGGTTTGCGAGAGACGATAAAGTTCGAGTCCCGTCTCGCGCTCTTAAAGAAAACAAAAAAGACATCCGAGAACGGGTGTCTTTTTTGTTTTTCGAGTGCCGTCGGCACTCAAAGGTTCGAGGTCTACGCTCCGGTCGTCGCAAAGCAAATATCCCTCGGACATTTTGCGATGTCGTGGGTTCTTTTTTCTGGCGGATCAGACTGCACCCACCTGCACCCAGTCCATAAATCTGTAGACTGGGGTGCAAATGCTAATAGTTGCTGGATTTTAAGTGAGTTATGGGTTCTTGAAGGAATTGCTGGTTTACATAAATTCTTTCAAAACCTATAAGCAATGATAAAGTTTGCTCCTTATATGTACATTTTTGCACTGATAGCACGGACTCTACTCATAAGTGCCATCAGGATTGCTCCTTATGGGTCAATTTTTCCTTAAAAATTGTCATAGCAGGCTCGTAATCCTTCTAAGAGACACATAAAAGCTATCAACGATTCACTCTTATAGGTGGAACATCCATTTGCTGAGTTCCAGAAGACACATAAGAATTCCAGTAAGTCCGGTCTTATAGGTCACAAGGACTCAAAACACTTTCTGAATGTTATACTTTCTTCTGCTCCGAATGCCATTCCGGACACTCTCGCAGGAAAGTTGGAGGATATTTTCTTTTTTGCAGATACAAGTTGGACATCTTATATCGTAGATACAGCCATTATATGATGTATTATCTTTGGATTTATGGCTCTTTTTTCTAAGAAAAAGGTGATTGAAATTTCATTTCTGTCAAAGCGGTTTTGTGTGGATGAAAAATTGTTTTCCAGAAATGATATGGATAAGCTGGACAGAGTTTTACTGAAATTGCGTCAGGGATAGTAAAGAATGTCGGACTAGAGCTGGAATCTGCAGAAGCCTTACAATGAAGTAACATCTCCACCACAACAGTCTCCCCACCCGGCACAATCACAACGCCGTCTGGCGGTAACAGTCAGCACCTCATAGAATTCCCCATACCAGGAACCACCCTGCTTTACTTCAGCACTTAACAGATGCGTCCAGGTTCCGTGAAGCAGAGACATTCCCTTGCCCCATTTACAAAAAATAGTATATAATAAATCCAAATCTACGAAAGCATAAGGAATGACGACATGAAAATAAGCGATATCCATAAACAGAAAAAACAGGTGCTCTCCTTTGAAATTTTCCCGCCGAAAAAGGACGAGGAACTGAAAAACATTGACGAGACACTGGAAATTCTCTGCGCGTGCAAGCCGGATTTCATCAGCGTGACCTTTGGCGCAGGCGGCAGCAGCAATCATAATAAGACCATTACTTTGGCAAAGAAAATAAAAGAGCAGTATCATGTGGAGCCGGTGGTGCATCTGACCTGTCTGTGCTACTCCAAAGAAGAAATCGATACCTTTACGCATATTTTAAAGGAAGAGGGTATTGAAAACGTGCTGGCACTGCGGGGCGACCGCAATCCCAATGTACCGGAGAAGAAGGACTTTCTCCATGCGGATCAGCTGACCGCTTATCTGAAACAGCGTGGTGATTTCTGTATTGCAGGAGCCTGCTATCCGGAGAATCACCCGGAATCTGCAAACCGGGTAGAAGAGATGCACTATCTGAAGAAGAAAGTAGATGCGGGGGCGGAGGTTTTACTGTCCCAGCTGTTTTTTGACAATGATTATTTCTATCGTTTTGTGGAGGATTGCCGGATTGCGGGAATTACCGTACCGGTCACACCGGGAATTATGCCGGTCATCAATGCGGCGCAGATCAAGCGGATGGTGACCATGTGCGGTGCCTCCCTGCCGGAGCGTTTTCAGCGCATCATCCACAAGTACGAGAACAACAGGCAGGCACTTTTTGATGCCGGAATGTCCTATGCCCTGTCCCAGATCATTGATCTGCTGGCCAATGATGTGGACGGTATTCATCTGTATACCATGAACAATCCCACCGTGGCACGCCGTATCTGTGAGGGTATCCAACACATTATTTAAAAGAAGGAACGCAGCTATGCCATCAAAAGACGAAATTTGTACCTATACCCACCGCTATATGAATCCATTGGATGCAAAACCTGCAGATATCGTAATTGAGGACATCGCCCATGCGCTGTCCCTGATGACCAGGGCCAATGGACATTTCCCGGAGTTTTATTCGGTGGGACAGCACTGTATCTGCTGTCATGATGAAGCAAAGGCAAGAGGATACAGCAATCGGCTGATGCTTGCCTGTCTGCTTCATGATGCCGGAGAAGCCTATCTGTCGGATGTAACCCGCCCTATTAAGCATCATATGGATTATTATAATGAAGTGGAGGGGCGGCTGCTTTCTTTGATTTATACCAAGTTTCTGGGAAAGGACCTGACGGAGGAAGAGGCAAGGCTGGTAAAAAGTGTGGACGATGCCATGCTTTATCATGAATTTTTGCATTATATGGACATCCCGCTGTCTGCCAGTACACCGGAAATTGCCAGTGTCCCGGTCTTTCGATTTGAGGATTTCAAAAAGGTAGAAAAGGATTATCTTGCAAGATTTCATGCATGAAAAGGTTGAACTGACAGAAATTTTGCAAGAGAAAGACGAGGCGTGAGTATTAAGATGAAAAAGGGATTGATTTTGGAAGGCGGCGCCATGCGTGGACTGTTTACAGCCGGCATTATGGATGTCATGATGGAAAACGGCATCCAATATGATGGTTTGATCGGTGTCTCAGCCGGCGCAGCCTTTGGATGTAACTATAAGTCCGGACAGAGAGGGCGTGTTTTGAACTACAACACACGGTTTTGCAGGGACAAGCGCTATAGTGGTCTTTCTTCTCTGATAAAAACCGGAAACATTTACAATACCGAGTTTTGCTATGGGGAAGTTCCCTTGAAGCTGGATAAATTTGATTTCGACGCCTATATGAAAAATCCCATGGAATTTCATGTGGTATGTACCGATGTGGAAACCGGGAAGCCGGTCTATCACCAATATACCGGCTGGGAGGATCACGGATTTGACTGGATTCGGGCGTCTGCTTCCATGCCGTTGGTTTCAAGAATTGTGGAGATTGACGGACAAAAACTGTTGGACGGCGGCATCGCTGACTCTATTCCGGTGAAATACTTTGAAAGCATCGGCTATGATAAAAATGTAGTGGTTTTGACCAGACCCAGGGGCTACCGCAAGGAGAAGAATTCCGTGATGCCTCTGGTTCGCCGGAAATACAGAAATTATCCCCAATTCGTGGAAACCATGGCGGCCCGTCATCTGATGTACAATGAAGAACTGGACTACATCGCAAAAGAAGAGACAAAGGGAAAACTATTTGTGATCCGGCCGGAACAGCCTATTCCCGTGGGACATGTGGAAAAAGATCCGGAGAAATTACGGCTTGCCTACGAGATGGGACGAAGCACTGCGGAAAAATGCCTTCCTGAGCTTCAAACTTTTCTGGGGGAACATTAACCAAATCAGAAACCTGTAAGCACCTTAATCAATTTGGGATTAAGGTGTTTTTTGTGCATAAAAGGGTACCGGGAACTCTTTGAGAAAAGTTTTCAGGATTTTGAAGAAATTTTTGAACGGATCTCGTTATGTTCTATAGAGCGATGAAAAAACGGAGGGAGGTGGAGAACATCACAGAAACGGAATATTTGGAAACACTGATTGACCGGTATCAAAATCTGGTGTTCTCCCTTTGCTATCGAACCGTGGGCGATTACTTTGCCGCCCAGGATCTGACTCAGGAAACCTTCCTCTCTGTTTATCGTCACTTGAAGGAATTTGACGGGCAGCATGAAAAAGCCTGGATTTGCCGGATCGCTTCCAATAAAAGCATCGACTATCTGAAAGCTGCGGGACGGCGCGCTGTTCCCACAGAAGATGTGGAAAAGGACCGCAGGGAAGCAGATAGTACCCAGGCGGAAAAAGGATTGACGGAGAATACCGGCCCGGAGAACCCGGAACAAAAGGTTCTGGAAAAAGAAACCAGAGAAACGTTGCTGGAGCGATGTCGGTCTTTAAAGCCTCCTTATGATGAGGTGGCAGTCCTCTACTTTTATGAGGAACGCAAGCCGGAGGAGATAGCGGCGAAAACCGGCCGGAATATCAAGACCATCCAGACACAGATTTATCGTGCCCGGTCCCAGCTGCGGGTACTTTACCGCAGACAATGGGAAACATACAGCAGAAAGGAGAGTGGATAGGATGGAACATGGAAAAGAGTCCTACTTGACGGACGAGGAACTGGAACGACTGATTTCACAGGTGGAACAGGAGCCGATGCTGCAGGCACCCTCCTATCTGAAGGATGAAATTCTCAATTCCCTTTCAGAACAGGATGAGGAGATGCAACAGTGGCAGGCAAAGGCGAAACCCTTTAACTGCAGCCAGTCCGGAAAACAGCTTTGGCTTTACAGTGTAAAGGTTGCCATCGGAGCCGCCGCCGCTCTGGTTATGCTATGGATCACCCCCGCGAATTTCATTCAGTTACCCGGTTCTGCAATGGTGGAGCCACCGGAACAACTCACGGAAACGACACAGCCCTGGGAGGAACAGGAACCTTTTTCCATGGAAGAGTGGGAAGCCCGGTTGAAAGAAAATGTACCGCAGCCCAGTGCTCTTTCCAATTTGCTGCGGGGGATGAACCAGGCTGCCGGGAAGGCATGCCAGGGAGTATCGGACACGGCAGGTATCTTTTTAATGAATAAAGATTGATTTATGAATGAAACGAAGAAAAGAAAAGGAGAATTCTTATGTATCGGAAAAAGAATAAATTTTTAACTTTTATATTTGCATTACTTCCCGGAGCCGCAGAAATGTATATGGGATTTATGAAAATGGGTCTGACACTACTGTCACTTTTTTGGAGCATTGTAGCAGCGGCGAGCTGGCTGGGATTGGAATTTCTGGTATATGTTGCGCTGATTGTTTGGATTTTCAGCTTTTTCCATGCTATTAATCTGGCATCCCTGCCTGATGAAAAATTTGCCGAAGTGGAGGACGATTACCTGATTCACTTGGACAGCATCGGCGTGAAAGTCAGCAACCGGAGAGCCCGTGGAATCGTGGCAGCGGTTCTGATTTTTATCGGAATTGTGCTTTGCTATAACGCCGTCTGCGGTATCATTTACCGCATCTACCAGGAAAACTGGATCAGTTATATGCTGCAGATTATTAACACCCAGGCGACCCAGGCCATCTGTGGAATCGTAGTGATTGTTGTGGGAATTTCCATGATTCGTGGAAAAAAGCGGGATCTGGACGAGGAGGCGCAGAAAGATGGAAACAACGGAATTGACGAAAAATAAAAGAACGCATCGGGTGGGAAGCATCACCTTTGGTGTATTGCTGGTGCTGTTTGGAAGTCTGTTTCTGGTGCATGCCTTTGTACCTGCCTTACTGTATTCCATGATTTTCCGGCTTTGGCCCTGCATTTTTATCCTGCTTGGACTGGAGGTATTAGTCAGTTCCCGGAAAGAGGGAACCACGTATACTTATGACGGAATGGCAATCTTTCTCACCATGCTGTTAACGATTTTTGCATTTGTAATGGCATTTTTGGAAATTTCATTGACGTGTTAGAATACCAATGCTAAAGTAAGCAAAGAAAAGGCTTACTTTAGCATTTTGCGTTTCTTATTCAGGAGGATGATAGTGTGAATCATATATATGCAGATCATGCGGCCACTACCAAAATCAGTGAAACCGCAAAACAGGCAATGATTGCCTGCATGGACGAGTATTATGGAAATCCCTCCAGTCTGCACACAGTAGGACAGCGGGCAGCAGAGCAGCTGTTAAAAGCGAGAGAAACGGTGGCTGACCTTTTGGGAGCTGATCCGAAAGAGATATATTTCACATCCGGTGGCAGTGAGGCGGATAACCAGGCAATTCTTTCCGCTGCATATTTTGGAAAAAAGAATGGAAAAAATCATATTATTTCCACGACCTTTGAACACCATGCAGTACTGCACACTTTAAAAAAGCTGGAGAAAGAAGGCTTTGAAGTTACTCTGTTGGATGTTCATGAGAATGGTATCGTCACACCGGAACAGGTGGCAGATGCCATCCGCGAGGATACTGCACTGGTAACCATCATGTATGCCAATAACGAAATCGGGACGATCCAGCCCATTCGTGAGATCGGAGCCATCTGTCGCGGGAATGGGGTTATCTTCCACACAGACGCAGTACAGGCTGTGGGTCATATCCCTGTAAATGTAGAGAAAGACAACATTGATATGCTTTCCTTATCAGGTCACAAATTCCGGGGACCGAAGGGGGTAGGACTTCTTTATGCCAGAAGAGGAATGCCTCTGGTAAATGTCATCGAGGGTGGAGCCCAGGAGCGGGGGAAACGTGCCGGTACAGAAAATTTACCTGCTATTGCAGGTATGGCTGCAGCGTTGCAGGAGGCTACGGAGCAGCTGGAGCAGGAGATGCCCCGAATCAGTGCCATGCGCGACCAGCTGATTGCAGGCTTGTCCCAGATTCCCCGTTCCAGACTTAACGGGGACAGAGAGCACCGTTTACCCGGAACGGTAAACTTTGTATTTGAAGAAGTTGAAGACGAAATGATGCTGCTTCAACTGGATGCCAGAGGGATTGCCGCATCTTCCGGTTCTGCCTGCACCGCAGGCTCCCTGGAACCCAGTCATGTGCTGCTAGCCTTGGGTCTGCCCATTGAAATAGCCCGCGGCTCGCTCCGTCTTTCCATCGGTGCGGAAAATACTCCGGAGGAGATGGAGTATATTGTAAAAACCGTGAAGGAAGTAGTGGCGCAGCTGCGAGGAGAATAAAACAGTATTTCTTACTTCTCATCCATTTTCTTCACAATATCCCCATACCTTCCAATGAGCGCCTTATAATTCTCCCTCCGGTGAGGAAACAGGCAATTGGTGCAGTCCTTACGCCCTTTTTCCGTATAACGGAAATTCCCCCCACACTTATCCCCCAGCACATACAGCGGACAATAGCAGAACAGACAATTAAAATTCTCCGGATCGGCTCCCTTATGACAGGGAAAATACTCACACTTTTTATGGGAAAAATAAGAATATTCCTGAGACATTTTGCTCCTCCTTACCGAAACTGAAATCAGATTAGCATGCCCTTCCAAAGAAAACAAGGGGAAAAACAAGTTTCCGGTACACCTTTGCTTGACAAATCAGCCCTGACCGTCATAAAATAGCATCAGTTAGTGACATGGAAGAGGAATAGTACAGGTTTACCCATCCCAGAGAGAGCGCAGATTTGGTGGGAGGTGCTTATGAAGGAAATCTGGAACCCGCCTTGGAGTCCTGTGTGAAAGGCATTCATTGGAAGCAGGAAACACAGCGTAACGCCGGCGTTAACGGTAGGATGAGAAGCATGCACAGGCATGAAAAAGGGTGGTACCGCCGAACAATAGCTGATAAGCCTTCGGTCCCTGATTGTTGGGGACAGAAGGTTTTTTTATTGCATAGGAAGTTTCTTCCTATGCAATAAAATGCTCCGCAAGAATGCGCAGCTCGCGGCGAAGTAGTTTATGCTCCGCATACCGCTCGCGTGCGCAAAGAGTCGGCAAGCGACTCTTTGTTCTTCATAGGAAATTCCTCTTTTCCCCGTAAAAACAAACGTGCCGCGAAAGGAGAAAATAATGGCAGACAAGAAATTAGTAGAATCCATTACCTCAATGGAAGAAGATTTTGCCCAGTGGTATACCGATGTGTGCCTTAAGGCAGAACTCATTGATTACACCAGCGTCAAGGGATGCATGGTATTTCGTCCGGAAGGATACGCAATCTGGGAGCTGATTCAGGCGGAACTGGATCGTCGTTTCAAGGAGACAGGCGTGCGCAACGTATACCTGCCTATGTTTATTCCGGAGAGCCTGTTGGAAAAAGAAAAAGATCATGTGGAAGGATTTGCCCCTGAAGTAGCATGGGTAACCCATGGGGGTCTGCAGCCTCTGCAGGAACGCCTGTGTGTACGTCCCACTTCAGAGACTCTTTTCTGTGATTACTATAAAAACACCATCCAGTCCTACAGAGATCTGCCCCAGGTATGTAACCAGTGGTGTTCTGTGGTTCGCTGGGAGAAGGAAACCAGACCGTTCCTGCGTTCCAGAGAGTTCCTGTGGCAGGAGGGACATACCGCCCATGCTACCGCTGAGGAAGCAGAAGAGCGCACGGTTCAGATGCTGAATGTCTACGCAGACTTTATGGAGCAGGTACTGGCAATTCCTGTGATCAAGGGACAGAAGACAGAGAAGGAAAAATTTGCCGGTGCGGAGGCTACCTATACCATTGAAGCACTGATGCATGATGGAAAAGCATTACAGTCCGGCACCAGCCACAACTTCGGCGATGGCTTTGCAAAAGCCTTTGGCGTACAGTATACCGACAAAGATAACACCTTAAAATATGTACACCAGACTTCCTGGGGTATGACCACCCGTACCATTGGTGCAGTGATCATGGTACATGGTGACAATTCCGGTCTGGTGCTGCCTCCTGCAATCGCACCTACCCAGATTACCATTATTCCTATCCAGCAGCGAAAAGAGGGAGTACTGGAGACCGCTTATGAGCTGAAGGATCGTCTCAGCAATTTCCGCGTAAAAGTGGATGACAGCGATAAGAGTCCCGGATGGAAATTCTCTGAGCAGGAGATGCGGGGTATTCCTCTTCGTGTGGAGATCGGACCCAAGGATATTGAGGCAAATAAGTGCGTGATCTGCCGCCGCGATACCCGTGAGAAGATAGAAGTAAGTCTGGACGAACTGGAAGCAAAGGTAGCTGAGCTTTTGGCGGCAATGCAGGTAGAGATGCTGGAGCGTGCGAGAGCACACCGTGATTCCCATACCTATGCAGCGAAGAACTATGAGGAATTCAAAAAGATCTTTGCTGAGAAGTCTGGTTTTGTCAAAGCAATGTGGTGCGGAGACCGTGCCTGCGAGGACAAGATCAAAGAGGATTTAAGTGTTACCAGCCGTTGTATGCCTTTCGAGCAGGAGCAGATTACAGACACTTGTGTCTGCTGTGGAAAACCGGCCAAGAAGATGGTTTACTGGGGCAGAGCATACTAAGATTTACAATAAGAAGAAAAGAACAGGGCGTTCCTGAGGGAACGCCCTGTTCTTTTCTATAATAACTGCACCTTCACAAATTCAGAGAAACGAGGAAGAGCCATGGAAATCTTCCCGTATTCTCTGGTATCAATGACGCCCTTTCGCTTTAAACGTTCACGATAAACGGAAAACAATTCTGATTTCATATTTAGATTTTCCCGGATAGTTTTCACCCGGCATTCTCCGCTTGTGGCGATTTCGGTCAAAATTTTCTTATCCAGTTCAGATAATTCAGACCATATTTTGCTATATACATATTCCTCCAGGTACTGGTCGTATTCCGGTAAGATTTCTTTCAGGGATTGTGTATTCCGGTGATTCCAATATAAATATCCCAACACCTGGTAGGCAAAAGGATAACCTTTGGTAAGAGTAGTCATTGTCTCAGCGGTTTCCAGGTCAATCTGAAAGATGTCCATATAACTCTTGCGCACCGCGGTATAGTTTAAAGGTTCCAGGATGAGCTTGGGTGCGCGATACAAAAAAGTGAGCGCCTTGTCATTCTGTAATTCGTAAATATTTTCATATAACCCGGTCATCAAAAGGAAAATCGGGTAATCATCTCGGAGAAAAATCTGAAAAGAGCTGGTAAAAATCTTTATGTTTTCAGAATTGGTCACCTCATCAATGGTAATCAAAAGACGTTTTCCCATCTTCCTGATATGAGTCAGCATGTGCATAAGGACATCCTCGATATCGGTAATCGGTGGAGCGTGTTCAATGGACACGCCCAGCCCAAATGCGGAGAAATCCAGTTTTGCCTTTAGGAACCGCTCATGCAAATCCGGGATGCCGTAGAGCTTGGCGGCAAGGCTTTGCAACAAATCCCGCGTAGGATTCAGTTCCACAGTAATCCAGTTAGAAAGCTGACTTAACTCAGTGGAAATATTGGTCATCATAACCGTTTTGCCTGAACCACGGACGCCAGTAATCATATAAATCTGGTTGGATGGAAGTTCGGCATTAAAAGTGTCAATAATCTCATTAGTCTGTGTAATACGGGAAATATATTGAACCGGTTTTTTCCCAAAAGACAGTGTAAAGGGATTGTTCATTGCTCACCTCTTATATAAGTTTATATAACTTTTGAATTCTTATATAACTATATATAACTTTAAAACTATTATATAACTTTATATAACTTTTTGCAATCCACAATCCTTCTCTCGATAGGGAATCATGCCTGAAAGCTATTTCCTACCCAGTCATAAATTTAAGAAATTCCTAATCTCCCTTTTCTTGCGCCCTTCCCGTTCCTTTCGTATAATGAAACCATCACGAAAACAGGAAGGGAGCGGGAATGGATAAGAAAAAACAAAAACAAATCGGACTGATTCTAATACTCTTGCTGGCTGCAATCATCGTGGCAGTCTGTCTGATAAATGCAAAATCCAAAGAAAAAACACAACTGGATGAAGTAAACACCATCGGCACGGATACGGTGGAGGATGTGGAAAATGAGGATTTTTCCTCGGATGAGACTAAGGAGCCGGAAACAGACGAGGATATCGTGGAAACACCGGAACCGGAACAGCCAAGTCTTACCGCCGTCATGGAACGGATTCTGGGCAACACAAAACTGGAGGACGCCATTCCTGTGGATGACATGGTGCAGAACATGGAGGGCGACCAGCTTTATCTCTATGACCAGACTGAGGATGGAACCTATACTCTTTACGGTTTCCATAGCTCGGAATACGGTTTCAACGGCTTACTGTTAAACTATGAGATAGACGGGGAAAGTAACTGGAACTATCTCAACGAAGAAATCCCGGATTTGGAACTGGACTGGAAAAGCTCTCCCCAAATTGCCGAGACACCGGAAGGGGATGTGGTGCTGGCGTATTGCTGGGGACATGGAACGGGAGTCAGCGTAGACCGATTTTTCTATCTCACTGCCCATGAAACAGGAACGGTTTCCGCGGAGGAATTCACCGGGGAAGAGGTGCTTGACCAGATGGAAAGGCTGGTGGAACTCCGCCTGGATGAAGAAAACGAGGAAGTGGAGATTTACACGAAAGAAACCAACAGCGACATGCAGCTTATCGCTGTTCTGCCCTACCAGGATTTGATTGATACCAAATCGGAAACCATCACTTCCGTGGAACTTTTGCCCGACTGGTTAAATTTCCTTACAGATCCGCAACTGGCAATCGTGGGAGTGGGTGTCATCGTGGAAAGTTATGTGCAGCCTGTCATGGTGGGAAAAGTCGCGGCACAGATTCAACGGGAAAACGAGGCTTTTGTCCTGCGGGAGATCAGTACCTATGTGGATGATGGTGTGTTAGAATATTAGAATAAAGGTAACGAGTTTTCAAGGACGGGAGGATGGAAAATGAAGAAAAAACAATGGTTAGCACTTGCCATGACGCTTTGTCTGGCAGCAGGAGCAGCAGGGTGTGGTTCCAGAGAGGACACCACAGTGGCAGAAGTGACGGAGGAATCCCAGGAGGAACGGGAGACCGAGGAGAAAGAAACAGCCACAGAAGAAACCGGGGAAACCAAGGAGAATCAGACCAGACAGGAGGAGGGACTGCCGGATTACGTGCCTTCGGTGGAGTCTTATCAGGTGGAGGCGGATCTTTCCAACGTGGAAAACGCAGACCGCTTTTATCTGCAGGATCACATGGTAAAGAAACTGGTGGAAAATAATTTCGTGGTGTGCGATGGTACCTGGAGTGAATTTTTTGATTTATACGAGCAGAACAGGTACTTGCAGGTTCCCGTTTTTGTTACCACGGACTCCATGATGCATACCTATCATCTGTATTTTGCCCTGTTGCAGAAAAATACGGAGAGTCACTATCTCACGGATTTAACCGGCAAGTTCAGTTCCCGCATGTACGAGGACTCTCTGGCACAGTACCAGGAACTGGCAGGTACGGAATGGGAAGATGCGGCGCTAAAAAATGTTGCCTTTTTTGCCGTTGGTGCGGAACTGATGGGGCAGGAAGTGGCAGACCTTCCCACCGGCGCAAAAACCATTGCCAGTCAGGAGCAGCAGTTGATTCTGGATGCCCGGAGTGTTGAGGAGTCCCCGCTCACGGGAGATTGGGAGGACTATTCCCAGTATAAACCCAGAGGTTATTATGAGGGCAATGAGGAGCTGGAGCAGTATTTCCGTGCCATGATGTGGTATGGCAGACGGAACTTTGCCCAGACCAATGAAACCCAGAACCGTGAGGCACTGTTGATGACACTGGCATTGCAGGAGGACAGCGAGGCACAGGAGGCGTGGAATGCCGTTTATTCCATCACTTCTTTCTTTGCAGGGGCAAGCGACGACGCGGGATATCAGGAGTATGCGCCCATTATTGAGGAAGTCTATGGCAAGGATGTCACCCTGGAGAAACTGGTGGGAGACGACAAATCCTTTGAAAAATATGTGAAACTGATTCAGACTTTAGATCCGCCTGCTATCAATTCGGAAGTGTTTGCAGACGATGAGGGGGAGACGGACAAAACCCAGCTCGCAAAGGGGTTCCGCTTTATGGGACAGCGGTTTTCTCTGGACGAGGCAGTATTTACCCAGCTTTGCTATAGTAAGGTAAAGGAAAATCCGGAGGGCGAAAAGCGTATGCTCCCCGATGCCTTAGATGTGCCGGCGGCAATGGGTTCGGACAAAGCCGTGGAACTTTTACAGGAAAACGGTGCCTTTACCTATGCCGGATATGAAGAAAATCTGGAAAAAGTCCAGACGAAAATTCGGGAAAAACCCGATTCCTTCTGGAATGCCAGTCTTTATGCCAACTGGCTCTACACACTGAATCCTCTGCTGGAGGAGCGGGGAGAGGGCTATCCTTCCTTTATGACCAACGAGGAGTGGCAGAAGAAAAATCTGGAAGGCTTTCTGGGAAGCTGGACAGAGTTAAAGCATGATACCGTCCTTTATTCCAAACAATTTGTGGCAGAAATGGGCGGCGGTGATGAAGAAGTGGATGACAGAGGGTATGTGGAGCCCATGCCGGAGCTGTATCACCGACTCAGTGTATTAACCCAGAAAACTGCTTACGGACTGGAAAAATTCGGAGTGATTAACGATACCGACAAAGAGAATCTGGCACGACTGGAGGAACTGGCAGACCAGCTGACCACTATTTCCATCAAGGAACTGACTAACGAGCCGCTGACCGAGGCGGAATTTGAACTGATTCGCTCCTACGGTGGAAACCTGGAGCATTTCTGGGCGGAGGCAGTCAAGGAGCAGTCGGAATCCGAATCCCGTCCTTACAGCAGTGAATTTCCTGCGGCACTGGTGGTGGATGTGGCAACCGACCCCAACGGAACGGTGCTGGAGGAGGCAATCGGTGGTATCTCCGAGATTTATGTGGTGGTTCCGGTGGATGGAAAGCTGCGCATTGCCAAAGGTGGTGTCTTTACCTATTACCAGTTTGAGCAGCCTCTTTCAGACCGGATGACGGACTCTCAATGGCGGCAGAAACTGGGACTGGAATTGACGGATGACATGCAGTATATCCGGGATGACAGCCTGGAACAGCCCCAATGGACCCAGAGCTACCGGAGCAAGTGGCAGTATGAAAACTAAAATCGGAAAGATTTTGCAGGAAAAATTGCATCATCGGCGGGTATGCCATTGGGTGTGCCTGGGAATCATAGCAGTGGTCATTGGTATCACTGCTATCTTCCTATTATGGTGGAAGGGCTGTCTCCTGCCCCGGTGGATTGTCTGGGAGGAAAAAAGTTTTCCCTATGAAGATGCCCGGGTGACACTGGAAAAGGGCAGGCTGGAACTGGAAGGACTTTGGCGTACCCCTTGGGACTGGTCGGTGCAGGATGTACTGTGTGATGACATCAATGGCGATGGAAAAGAGGAGCTGGTGCTGTTAGTATGGAAACACGGAAGTTATGGAAAGCATCTCCCTTTCTGGGTAAAGCACAATGACATCCGGCTGGAACAGCATGTGTTTATCTATCAGTGGGAGGAGTCCAGGGAAAATAAATTGCGGGCGCTGTGGATGTCCTCTGCTTTGGGAATGGAGGTGCAGTCCATTGCATCCGCACCTCACCATCAGCTTCTCATTACCGGCAGGGATGGTGTGGGAAACCTCTGGCAGTGGCAGCAGTTTGGTTTAAAGTATGTGGGGGAGGCAAAGGAGCAGAGGGTAACCTTTCTCTGTGCCGGGGACAATCTTATCCATCCCCAGCTTTTGCGCCACGGAACCGAGGACTACAGCTATCTCTATGCGCAGATAAAAGAGGAAGTACAGCAGGCGGACTTTGCCTCCATCAACCAGGAAACTATTTTTGTGAAAGACCGGGGACTGGTGAGTGGATTTCCTCGGTTTGGGACGCCCATCCAGGTGGGAGACGCCATGGTTGATGCGGGTTTTAATATTGTCACTCTGGCAAACAACCATGTGCTGGATAAAGGCAGTTACGGTGTGGATGTGACAGCTCGTTTTTATGAGGAAAAGGGTATCACCTATCTGGGTGTACATCCCACTTTCCAGGAGGATACCGAGCCACAGGACACGGTGACCTTTGTGGAAAAAAACGGACTGTGCATCGCCCTGCTAAACTACACCTATGGAACCAACGGACAGCCCATGCCGGAGGGGTATCCCCGCATGGTGGAGCTGCTGGAGGATAAGGAACGCATGGACATTCAACTGGAAACGGCGCGGACACAGGCAGATGCAGTGGTGGTATTTGTCCATTGGGGGACAGAATATGACGCCGAACCGGACGAACAGCAGGAGGAATATACCCGGTATTTTCTGGAGAAAGGCGTGGATGTGGTGGTGGGAACCCACCCCCATGTGGTACAGCCCTATGAACGATTGCAGGCTGACAACGGGCATGAAATGCTGGTCTATTATTCCCTGGGAAATCTGGTGTCTGCCCAGGAGCCGGAGAAATGTAAAACCGGAGGACTGGCAAAATTTGCTCTGGTAAAAAAGGAAGAGGGAGGCGTCTCGATTGAGGACTACAGTCTGGAACCGGTGACCATCGATTTATTGACAGAATAATGGATGGCTTATAAGATAGGAAGAAAACAAGAGGAAAATCTTTTTGAAAAGAGGATTGGGAGGAGATTATGTTAACTATCAAAAATTTGACAAAAATCTATGGGGAGAAGAAAGCGGTGGATGATTTGTCACTGCACATTGCTCCCGGAGAAATCTATGGTTTCATTGGACACAATGGAGCGGGAAAAACCACCACGCTGAAATCGGTGGTTGGGATTTTGCAATTTGATGAGGGAGAGATTCTCATTGATGGAAAATCCGTGAAGGAGCAGCCCATTGCCTGCAAGCAGGAGATTGCTTACATACCCGACAATCCGGATTTATACGAATTTATGACAGGAATTAAATATCTGAATTTTATCGCAGACATTTTCGGTGTCAGCCCGGCAGATCGGCAGGAGCGCATCCATAAGTACGCGGATTTATTTGAACTGACTCAGGATCTGGCACAGCCCATTGCAGCGTATTCCCATGGAATGAAGCAGAAACTGGCAATTATTGCGGCGTGGATTCATCAGCCCAAGCTGATTATTATGGATGAACCTTTTGTGGGACTGGACCCCAAAGCATCGCATTTGTTAAAGCAGATGATGAGGGAAACCTGTGATGAGGGCAGTGCCATCTTTTTCTCCACCCATGTATTGGAGGTGGCAGAGAAACTCTGCGATAAAGTGGCAATCATTAAAGGCGGCAGACTGATCCGCTCCGGCACCATGGAAGAGGTAAAGGGTGATGATTCTCTTGAGGAAGTATTCCTGGAACTGGAGGCTGAATAATGTTAAAGATTCTACTTCGTAAACAGTTTTCGGAAATATTCCGTAATTATTTTTATGATGCCAAGAAAAACAAAAAACGCTCCAAAGGTGCGGTGATTGCCTACATTGCGCTGTTTGTACTGATTATGGCAGGAGTGCTGGGGGGCATGTTTGCGCTTTTCTCTTTTGCTATTTGTGGAGAAATGGTGGCGGCAGGCATGGATTGGCTGTTTTTTGTGGTAATGGGGATGCTGGCAATTCTGTTGGGCACTTTCGGCAGTGTGTTCAACACCTATTCTACACTCTATCTGGCCAAAGACAATGATTTGCTGCTGTCTCTGCCTATTCCCGTTTCCACGGTAATGGCAGCCAGACTTTTGAGCGTTTACCTGATGGGACTGATGTATTCCGCGGTGGTGATTGGCCCGGCTGTCATTGTATATTGGATTATTGCACCCTTTACGGTGGCGCGGGTTATCGGATCAATTTTACTGATGGCTTTGATTTCCGTCTTTGTGCTTACCTTGTCCTGTGCATTAGGATGGGTGGTAGCGAAGGCAACCTTGAAGTTAAAACACAAAAGTTTTATCACGGTGTTTATCTCACTGATATTCTTTGCTGTATATTATGTATTTTGTTTTCAGGCACAGAATGTGATAGAAGAACTGGCAATGAATGCAGCCTTCTATGGAACAAGGGTGAAAAGCGCAGCGTACATCCTATATTTGTTTGGCTGCGTGGGAACCGGGGACTGGAAAGCCTGTCTCATCATTACCGCTCTTGTGTTGGCGCTGTTCGGGCTGATGTGGTATCTGATTTCCCGCAGCTTTTTGAAGATTGCCACCTCATCGGGACATGGGGAGAAAGTGAAATATAAAGAAACCGTGGTGAAACAGAAAAGCGTTTCCGGTGCACTTTTTGCGAAAGAATTGCGTAGATTTACATCGAGTCCCAGCTATATGTTGAACTGCGGGCTGGGCATTATTTTATTGCCGGTGGCAGGAATTGTACTTTTGATCAAAGGAGAAACTCTTACTCTGGCAATGAACAGTATGCCGGAACTTCCGCAAGGAAGCCTGGCAATTTTCATTTGTTCCATCGTCTGTATGGTAGCAGCCATGAATGATATGACCGCACCATCCGTTTCCCTGGAGGCGAAAAATCTGTGGCTGATGCAGTCCCTTCCGGTTTCACCCTGGCAGGTATTACGGGCAAAGTTGAATTTACAGTTGGTTCTCACTGCGATTCCTGTGTTGCTCTGTGGAATCTGTGGAGCCGTGATTATTCCGGACCATTTACTGAATCGGGTACTTACTGTTTTACTTGCATTACTGTATGCCTTGTTTTCCGCATTGTTTGGGTTATTTATGGGATTAAAGATGCCCAACCTTACCTGGACGAATGAAGTAACTCCCATCAAGCAGAGTGGAGGCGTAATTTTGGCTCTCTTTGGAGGATGGTTTTATGCCATCGTCCTGGCAGGCGGCTATTTCCTGGGTGGATGGCATCTGGGACTCACACTGTATCTCGTAGTCTTTGCAGTGATTACCGCTGTGCTCTGTGGCGTGCTGTATCACTGGTTGAAACATAAGGGTAGTGCAGTGTTTGCGGCATTGAGTGTGTGATAGGAAACATACGCCCGTTGTGTCGGAGTCTGCATGCATTTTGAGGACGCGCTCCCGCTTGGTGGAAAACGCAGCAGTACATAGGGCGCGAAAGTACCGCGCCCAAGTGCTGGCGTTTTCCAACAGTCCCAAAATGCAACGCAGCCCCCTCGCGCGGGCTGTTTTTCTATCATTTTATCTCTTAGAAGTGTGGTGTATCGAAAACATGAAATGTCGGGAGTCATCATAACCAGCTTGCGTGCGAGGTATCCGGTTTGCGATGAATGGCTGTAGAAAAACGCCGGCATTTAGGCGCGGTTCTTTCGCGCCTTATGTGCCGCTGCGATTTTTCTCCAAGCGAGAGCGTGCCATGAATGCAAACGGATAGCGACGCAGCAGGCGTCCGTCTTACATTTTTACTTCGACGCAGCAGGCGTTCGTATGATGATATGTTTCCACACAAAACCCCCGGTACAGCCACTGCTATACCGGGGTTGTCTTTCATTATAATAGCGGGCAAATTCCCACCACTCTTAACCTCTTAACTTAAACTTCTCCAACAACTCATTCAAAGTCGTAGCGGAAGCGGATAACTCCTCGCTGGTAGCGGAAGTTTCCTCAGATGCTGCAGAGTTGGACTGGATAACATCATTGATGTTTTCCACACCCTGACTGATTTCCTTAATGGACTTAGCTTGTCTGTCGGATGCCGTACGGATATTTGCAACCTCCTGGATAATTGCATCCAGTTCATTCATAACCTTATCCATTGCATCATTTGTTTCTTTGGTTACTCTGTTACCAACAGAAACCTCATTTATGGACTCTTCAATCAACTTCTTGGACTCTACAGCGGAATTTGCACTCTGTTCAGCGAGCTGTCTGATCTGATCAGCAACTACGGCAAAACCACGACCAGCCTCTCCAGCACGGGCAGCCTCGATGGAAGCATTTAAGGAAAGTAAATTGGTCTGGGATGCGATGCTCTCGATATCAGCAATAATTTTTTCGATGTTCTGGGTAGTGCTGTTGATACTTTTCATAGCCTCTACCAGTTCGCTCATCTTCTTCTGGCTGTCCGCAGCCTCCATACCAACCTGTTTTGCTTTATCGTGTACGATATCGGTAGACTTGGTATTTTCCAGAACCTGCTGGGTTACTTCATCAACAGTAGCGACCAGCTCCTGTACAGCTGCTGCCTGATTGGTAGCACCCTCAGCGATATCCTGCGCACTCTCAGCCAGCTGGCTGCTGCCTGCGGATACCTGCCCAGAAGACTCCTGAATACCGTGCATCGTGCTGCTGACGGAATCAACCATCTCGTTTAACTTATCTAACACATCGCGAAGCTGTCCAACGTAGGATTCCGGACAACTGCTATGTACATCGAAGTTACCTTCCGAGAAATTATCTACAATGGAAAGAAGATCGGAAACAATTTTCTTTAAAACACTGGCAGCAGTCTCAAAACTGTTGGATAATTCACCCAACTCATCCTTTGACTCATAGGGCTCTCCGATATCGAAATTGCCTGATGCAATCTTTTCGGAAGCCTCCACCAGTTTATGAATGGGATCAACCAGCATATCAGCGGAAGCTTTGATCACCATAAAGTTAAAAATAATTCCCAGGATAGCAAGCACTACAACCACTGCAGATCCGATGTAATTTCCAGAAATCAGCAGTCCAACCAATGCTGCGATTGCAACCAGCATCAGGGAAGTAAGATTCAACTGGAACACACGCATAAGCTTGCTTCTAATTGGTAGGTTTCTTAACATCTGTTTAACACTTTTCATGTCTTATCTGCTCCTTCAGTAATAATGTCGTTGTATGATATATTCTAGTTTTTTGTCATTTGATAGTCAAGGAGAGAAACATAAAAATTACGAAAATTTTTGAGCAGAATAAAATTTATCTGAAAGGATATCATGCAGAAACCATAACCCATAGAAAGAAATCACTATCTGATAAAAAGATAGACAGTATATGCCACATAAAGCAGGACGCAGACACAGCCCTCCCACCGGGACATGTTCTTTTTTGTCCGGGCAAAGACAAACAGCACAATGGCACTCAACAGAAGTATCACACAGTCGATGACGGATTCTCCCAGAACGGAAAGAGGAGAAATGACCGCAGAGATACCTAGGATAAACAGAATGTTAAAAAGGTTGGAACCGATGGCATTGCCCAGGGCCAAGCCACTGTCCCCCTTTCTGGTGGCAACAATGGAAGTCACCAGCTCCGGCAGGGAAGTGCCGATGGCGATAATGGTCAGCCCGATAAAATTCTGGCTCACGCCGAAATTGGTGGCAATGATGCAGGCTTTATCCACCACCAGATCCCCGCCGAAGATCACCGCCACCAGACCGCCAATCATAAAGAGAATACTCTTTGGAAGGGAAAGAACCTTCCCGGTGTCTTCCTCCGTCCGGTTTTTCATGGCAGACACAATCATGGCAGCCAGATAAGCCGCCATGCCGATTAAGAGAAGGACGCCATCCAGACGGCTCAGCCTTTCATCCAGAAACATCAAGCAAAGAATCGCGGTGACCACGATATTCAGTGGCATATCCCGCTTTAAAATATCCAGATTTGTCTGGAAACTGGCGAGAAAAGCGCAGATACCCACCACCACCAGACCGTTAAAAATGTTGGAGCCAACCACGTTGCTGATAGCGATGTCGTTGCTCCCTGCCAGGGCGGCGTTGATGCTCACCGAAGTTTCCGGTGCGCTGGTGCCCATGGCCACAATGGTCAGCCCGATAATCACGCTGGGCACTTTCAGGATTTCCGCCAGAGAAGAACTCCCCTCCACGAAGAAATCCGCTCCTTTTACCAGGAGAAAAAAACCGACGAGTAACAATACATATTCCATAAGCCTTCCTTTCCGCGATAAATGGACAAAAAAAGAGACCTTTACCGCATTAAAAATAATCGATAAAAGTCTCGCTATCTCAATAATAACCGGCTTTGCAGCGTGATGACGATTACTATTCCATCCGGAAAAGGCCAGGATGCCAACTACTCCCTTTTATAGGTTCATTCTATGCAGAAATCTGCGGTGTGTCAACAAATTCTTTTCGACAAAGAAAGACAGCAGCAATTACTCCGGCTGGAGAAAGGTAATTTCCATGATTTCATCCAGAGGGATGGAAACTCTATCTGTCATGATAAGCATCCGCTCGTAAGCTGCAATCCTTTTTACGATGCCTTCATGGTTTACATAAGACCCGCCCTCTTTCCGGGCATCCGGCTGGAAATAAGTAATGCGGACAGGTGGTGCATCAGGGAGCCGCTCCGCGAGAAGTTGGAGCTGTTCGTTTAACGCCTCTTTCTCGTACTCGTCCAGTTCCCCCCGCTCCTGTGTCTGCCGTGCCGTCTCCTTGATGGCGGCATCGTACCCGGTAAGCGCTGCAAAAGGGGAAAACTGTGCCGCCCTGTCCTCCATGGACATCTGGGGATGGGTCTGGGACACATGATGAGGCAGAGTCATAATATCTTCGTAGTTGTCCCTCATGCTTTGTGCCCTCCAATCTGCCGGTTTCTGTCTCTAGCGGTAGCCCCCTCCTGGAGGCTCATTCCCCGCAAAATTGCATTTTTCCCAAACTTTTTCTTGATGGCGAGAGTCGCCTCCTGGATTTTCCGCTCCTTCTCCAACTCCGCCTTTTCTTCCTCTTTCCGTGCCTCCTCTGCCCCGTAATCGGTAAAAAGAGAAAGCTGTTCAAAGCCACCGTCCGGCAGAGGGGCAGAGGCTTCGTCCACCACCCGGTTTGCCACAATATTTAACCGGCGAATCAGCAGACTGGGATTTATAATCTTGTCATACAACTGGGTGGCAGCCTGCAAAATCAGTTTGGAGGAGGAAGTGTATTTTTCCAGGTTGATGGTGCCGTGGGCGTGCTTGGGAATCCGCCGCCCGTATCGGTCCACGGTGACAGCACCGTGATATGCTTTCCGGCGGCTGGGATCATTTAAGTTTTCAATATCATAGCCCACGGTAATTACCAGCTGGTCAGTAACCAGCCGTTTATCTACCAGATCCAAGGCAAGAAAATCTGCCATTTCCTGCAAAACCAGCCGGGCCTTGTCTGCCTTGTAAGGGCAGTGGAGAACCTGACCGGAACCGATACTGCTGGCACTGGGCTTGTAAGCCTTGATGGCCTCTATGGTACAGGGCTCCCAGCCCCAGGCATGGTCGATGAGCAGCTCCGCATTTTTCCCGAAAAGCTGATAGAGCAAATCTTCGTTTTTTACAGAACAGCGGGCGATGTCCCCCATGGTAAACATGCCGTATTCTTCCAATTTAGAGGCATAGCCCCTGCCAACCCTCCAGAAATCCGTGAGAGGACGATGTCCCCAGAGGGAACGGCGAAACGCCGTCTCGTCAAGTTGGGCAATGCGCACACCGTTTTCGTCTGCCGGGATGTGCTTTGCCACGATGTCCATGGCAACCTTACATAGGAACAAATTGGTTCCAATCCCGGCGGTGGCAGTAATGCCTGTGGTTTTTAGTACGTCCAGAATGATTTTCCGGGCAAGCTCCTGGGGGGACAGCTTATAGGTGGCAAGATAGTGGGTGACATCCATAAACACCTCATCGATGGAGTATACCACCATGTCCTCCGGTGCAATGTATTTCATGTAAATTTCGTAAATCCGGGAACTGCATTTCATGTAATGCGCCATCCGGGGCGGTGCAACCACAAAATCAATCCCCAGTTCCGGGGAGGCGGCAAGGGCGGAGGCAGAGGAGGAAGTCCCTGTAAATCTGCCACCGGGTGCTTTGGCACGCCTCTGGATATTCGCCTCCCGGATTTTCTGCCGCACCTCAAAAAGACGGGCACGTCCGGAAATCCCGTAGGCTTTTAAGGAAGGTGTCACCGCCAGGCAGATGGTTTTGTCCGTGCGGCTTTCGTCTGCCACCACCAGATTGGTGTCCAGTGGGTCAAGTTTTCGTTCCAGGCATTCCACGGAGGCATAGAAGGACTTCAGGTCGATAGCGATATAGGTATGTTCTTCGGTAATAGACATCTGTTCCCTGCCTCCTTTCTGAAAAAACGGATCAGCCCTGAACAGCTTCCCGCCTGCGCCAACTGATAAAGCCGTACATATCATTAAAGAAGAAAATTACAAAATTCACAATCACTGGAATATATGCCGGATTCTCCATGGCAGCAAGTGTCCAAAGCACAATCAGCACCAGGTCATTGGCAGCATACCCCACCGCATAATAGGAAGAACGCAGCATGGTCAGTGCCGCCGCCAGAAAGCTGGTGGTAATGGAAATCGTGCTGAACAGAAGATTGGGGGTTTTTAAAACCCACAAAAAATAACAAAAAATAACGGTTACAATGATGCCGGAAACAAACAGACCGAAAACGTGACATCGATTCAACTGCTGGATCGCTACTTCGCTGCCGTTTGTCTCCGAAGGATTTTTCAGCCAGGTAATGGTAGACCACACCGCCATGGGCAGGGTCATACCCAGATAGGTCATCATCTCACCCCAGTAGCGGAACCGCCAGGAGATGATGCCGTAGAGGATGCTGAACGCCACCATAAGGATCTGTGCCCACACATTTCCCTTTGCGGCAAAAATCAGGGAAGTTACGCCCACCAGTGCCGCCACCAGGGTCAGCAGATCCACATCCCCGGAAAATAAATTGGAAACAACAACAATCAACAGGGAGTCAAGCCACAGGCTCCATTCTTTCTTTGTAAAATCTTTTACGGGATTACTCATGATTATAAACTCCTTTTTCTTATCTGGTAATTTGTTTATGACAAAAAGAAGAAGTCCAAGGATCCAATAGTGGTAGTGTGCGCTTATCTCGTATCATTTATGAACATCCTTTAAATTTTTCCGGGAACAAAGAGTCCATTGCCGGATCTTTGTGTGCGCCAGCGGTATGCATAGCATAAAAAAGCATCCGCACACATCTTCTGAGACCTAACGATGTGTGGCGAATGCTCTGTGCATTCCTACCCGGTGGCAGTCGTGTGAAACATTTCTGTTTCACATACAAATATGCGGTTATTTTAATGGAAAAATTTCAATTTTGCAAGAGTGTTCTACTCCTTGATAGAGGAAATTTACCGCATTACAATGAATGTAATATGAAAGTTAGCTGAATCTAATCTTGGTAACTTGAGACTATACGAGGTAACGGAACATGAAACGGATTCATTTTGATGTGGAAACAGAGGGACTTTACGGAGCCTCCACCACCGGAACCCTGGCGTTGACAGCGGCAGCTTACTTCCCGGACATTACCCTCACCATTGCCATGACTCCCAGTGATTTTATCTGGCAGGGCTTTATGCAGGGAGAAAAGGACGGCTGTAAAAAGTGGCCCATCGAGGGAGAGTCCCTGTTTTCCTACCGGGGCAAGCCCCTGCCCTATATGCCCTTTGTGTACCAGCATCCTAAGTATTGGCAAGTGGTTCAGGCGGAATCGAAACGCGCTGGGGACATGCTGAATTCCAGAAAACTTTTCGATGACTCTGAGGCGGCACATCCCCTCCAGGAGGAAGAAATGATTCCAGTGGAAAACATCAAGGGAAAACTGCTTGCCATCGGTGCGGAGGATGACGGGCTATGGGATGCTGCAAAATATGTCCGCCGCATGGAAAACCGATTGGTGCAAAAGGCTCACGACTGCGAAGTGGAGGCTGTGACCTACCAGCACGGAACCCATTTTGTTTTCCCGGAGAGCATGATAAAGACCATGCTGCCCATCGGCTCCGGACTTTTTGTGAAACTTGCTTTCCACGCCGCCAGAGAATATCCAAAAGAGTGCAAAACCACCAGAGAGGACATTGACTGCCGGATAAGCAAAGCCCTTGAGGAGTGGAGCAGTAAAAAATGACGGCGTGTACTGACTGGCAACCTATAAGGAGAAATTTGCGTTGCTGTCTATGGGTTACCGGGAGAAAGGCGAGCAAGCATCTAACCCATAAGAGCGGATTTACTGTGATTCCTATAGGCTTCTGAAAGCACTGCGTGCGGGATGTCAACCCATAGAATATACTTTTTGTAATTCTTTATGGGTCTTTTGTAAGCCTTGTAAGCTGGAAAATGTCAAATTTTCTTGAAATCAGACATATAAGAACTTGATTTGGTGCTGCTTATGGGTTGGACTACTATGAAAGCTCTAAAAAACCACCTATAAGGTATGAATTCAATCATGTTTATGGGTAAAAATAAAAATTATGTAAACTCAAAGTGTTTCAGAGATTGATAAAGAGAAAGAGCCTTCCCATATAGTCGTGGAAGGGCTCTTCTTCTGTTGACCTATATTTATTTCAGAACCGTACCATCAGCAAGGGTGATGGTGTAGCCGTTAAAATTGATGGTGCCGTTGAGGACACTGCCATTGGTCAGAGAGAAATCCAGAGTGGAAATGTTGTCCACGATGATGTCTCCATTGATGGTCTGGCTGTCTGCGGTAAATTCCACCTGTGCGCCGTTACTTCCACTGGAGCCTTTGGTGTCGCTCATGTTTCCAGTGACATCGCAGTTTTCCAGAGCGATGGAGTTTTGTCCTTCGATAACCAGCGCCTCAGAATTGTTAGCGGTCAAGGTTGCGTTTTTAATGGTGACGGTTGCACCATCCACCCGGAGAGCGTTTTCGTCATTGCCGGTGGAGGTGTAGGTGGTGCCGGTGTAAGTGCCATCCTCGGTGATGGTGTTGGCACTGTCACCCTGGGTTACCTCGCTGGCGCCCCCAATTTCTGTTACCTTTCCGGTAACGGTGGTCAATTCTTCGGTAGAAACAGTGGTTGTCTCTGCAGCCTCGCTGGCGGAAACCTGTGCAGTTCCGCAGGCAGCCAGAGATAACGCGGTTGCGGTGGAACATAAAATACAAAGTGATTCTTTCATAAGTTTTTTCCTTTCCAAAGTCTGTTGTTTTTCTGTTGTTAAACGTATTGTAGCGCCCCATCCTAAAGCCTGCCTAAAGACAGGAAAAAATTTGCAAATATTGATTTCTTCCGCGTTTCCTCCTATACTATAAGGAAAGAATCGTGGAAAATCTCATTAGATTTTCCGGAGGCGCTTACCGTCTTTTTTGAAGAAAACCAGTTCAGTGTGGATGCGGTACACAACGGACAGGACGCCTACGACTATGCCCTTTCCGGGGACTATGATGCCATCATTCTGGATGTGATGATGCCCAAAATGAACGGCATCGAGGTGTTACAGCGGATCCGCAAGGAAGGCGTCCAGGTTCCCATTATGATGCTTACCGCAAAAGGACAGACGGATGACCGCATTGCAGGCTTTAGCCGGAGCAGATGATTATCTGCCCAAAAGCCGGGTAGAGGAGGCACTGCGCCGCCAGGAGCAGCATGTGCTATAGTTCAAAACCGGGCATTGACCGGGGTGGTATGATGGGAATAGAGATTTAAGCAAAAGAAAGCAAAGAAAGCGGGGAAAACAAATGGAACCGAAAAAAGTGACAGACTCTCTGACGGAACAGGTTCATGTAGTAATTTATCCGGACATTAACGGATTCGGACGGCTGTTTGGAGGACAACTGTTAAAGTGGATTGATGAAGTGGCAGGTGCTACCGCCAGACGCCACTGTGGGAATAATGCTACCACCGCAGCCATTGATAATCTGCAGTTTAAGGCAGGTGCCTTTATCAACGATGTGCTGGTACTTACCGGGCGGGTAACCTATGTGGGAAAAACCTCCATGGAGGTACGGGTTGACACTTATAAAGAGAACCCGGACGGCACCCGTCATCCCATTAACCGTGCGTATTTCGTCATGGTCAACATGGGAGAGGACGGCAAGCCCACGGAAGCGCCGCCCCTTCTGCTAAACCCCGACGACCCGGCAGAGCAGATGGAGTGGGACAACGCACTCAAACGCCGGGAACTGCGGCTGATGAGACGGAAAGAAGGGTTTTAAAAGGACACGGAACCCATGACAAAAGCCAGTGGGCAAAAACACCCACTGGCTTTTGTATACAACAAAATCCCTAGAGTATCTCTTTCATTACTTTTGTCAGCTCGTCTGCCAGAAGTTTGTGACTTTCCAGGCTCAAGTGCATCCAGTCGTAGGGGTACATCTCAATGCCGGGAATGGAGCCTGCATCCAGAAAATGGCAATGCAGACGGTCTGCCACATCCTTAAACTCCTTTGCCAGACCCCGGGAACGCTCTACGCATTTGTCTCCCATCTCACCGGCAACCGCGGTTTTGGCATAATCAGGATGGATGGGAGGCGGAGCAATCAACAGCACATTAGGTGCGCCTCTCCAAGCAGCGTGGGTGTCAATGGTTTTCTGCGCCAGACGCTCCAGACCTTTTCCGATGATAAAGGAATTGGCATTAAAGCGATCCTTGGTATCATTGGTGCCCAGCATGATAATGACTAAATCCAGAGGCTCATGTGACATCATGCAGGGATAGATGACATTTAAGCCACACAGTCCCTCGAAAACCGGATCCTCAAAGGAAGTGGTTCTTCCGCTGAGTCCTTCTTCAATGATATAGTAATCATCCCCCAGATTTTTCTGTAAAAGCTTGGTCCAACGCTCGTTCACATCGAAACGACCGCCGGTTTTGGAATTATATCCATGAGTATTGGAATCTCCGAAACATAAAATATTCTTCTGCATGTTTTTCCACATTTCTGCGCACGTTTTCTGCGCATAACGAGTTTGTGTCAAGTGCGCACAGACACAAACTCGCGATTGAAAAATTTTATTTTTCAATCTGCTTACTTCTCCTTGTCTAATAATTTCTCAGCCAGACTGACAGCACCCATCAGACCTGCGGTATTTCCCAGCTTTGCAGGAACGATTTCCACATGGGAAAGTCCCGGAGAAAGCTGTGCCTTTACCCGGCTTTTTATCTGGGCAAGCACGTAACTTTGTGCCATGACACCGCCTCCCAGAATGATGCGGGAAGGGTTAAAGATGCTGGTTAAGGTAACCAGACCGGTGCAGATGTCCCCAATCCAGTCGTCAATCACGGCTTTGATTTCAGGGCGCTCCATGGCGTTAAAAATCTTTCTGCCGTTGTCCAGGGTTTCGTCCACAGCCTTTGCCCGTTTCACCAGTGCGGTGGTGGAGGCGCAGCGCTCGTAACAGCCCTCCAGGGTATCCGTGCCATTCTTGACTTCCGGGTGAATCACAATGCCGCCGAAGCTGCCGGCAGAGAAGGATGCACCGGAGTAAACCTGTCCGTTGATGATGATACAGCCTCCCACGCCGGTTCCGTAGGTGAGGCAGAGAAAATCCGGATAGCCCACGCCTGCGCCGGAATGGAGTTCACCCAGAGCAGCGGAGTTTACATCATTTTCCACTGCCACGGGGACATGGAATTCATTTTTTATAATGCCCCGTACCGGCATGCCGGTATAACCGGGAATATTGCTGTTGGCATAAAAAATCGTGCCATTGTTAGTGTTCACTTCTCCGGCGGTGCTGATACCGATGGCATCAAAACCGGAATAAGTGTGGAGGAGCTGCATTACCCGCTCCATCAGATGGGCACCGCCCTGGGATGCCTCGGTGTCCCATTCTTTCATGTCGGTCAGTTCTGTTCCGTCCCAAAGACCTGCTTTGATGGCAGTACCGCCAATATCCACTGCGACAATTTTCATAAGAAGTTACTCCTTTATTTCTGGATTGCGGAGACAAATCTTGCGGTAATCTCAGCGGGTCTGGTAATAGCGCCGCCCACAACCAGTGCAAAGGCACCAGCCTCTAAAGCCTTCTTTGCCTGCTCCGGGTAGTGGATGTGTCCCTCTGCGATAATCTTTGCAGGACATTTTTCGGAAAGCTCATGGATAAAATCAAAGTCGATATCGTCAATGCCCTTGGTTTCGGGAGTGTAACCCCGCATGGTGGTGCCTACGAAATCAGCCCCAGCCCCGGCACAGGCGATACCCTCTTCCAGGGTAGCGCAGTCTGCCATCACAAGTTGGTCAGGATAATTCTCTTTAATGGCTGCGATAAACTGGGGAGCCGTGCTGCCGTCGGGACGCAGTGCGCTGGTTCCCTGAACTGCCAGGATATCCACGCCACATGCCACCAGCTCATCTACCTCTTTCATGGTAACAGTGATGTACATGGGAGTTCCCTCGTAATCCTTTTTGATGATACCGATAACGGGAAGGTCAACTGCCTCTTTAATCTGGGTAATATCCCGGACAGTGTTGGCGCGGATGCCCACTGCGCCGGACTGTGCGGCCGCTTTTGCCATCAAAGGCATAACGCCGCCTTCTTTTGTATACAAAGGCTCATGCTCCAGTGCCTGACAGGAGACAATGAGTCCTCCCTTAATCTGTTTAAATATTGCCTCTTTGTCCATAATGTAGTCCTGCCTTTCTTTTTAAATAATGGAATAACGATTCAGACACCATTCGCCATATAAATCTGCTCTTCTGTCTAAATGCCAGCATTTACAGAAGGCAAATCTGCCTGGCTCTGAATCGTAATTATAATTGGAGAAATCCCAAGGTTTTCTGCCTTGGGATTTTCCTTATTTCATAGGAAATTTTCCCTACGAAATAAAAAGTTTATGAGGGATTTTAGGAAACTTCAATTTTAATGACCGCTTTCCGTACATGGGTACAGTCTCCGTTGATACAACTGGGCTTGTGGTATTCCATGGGGAAAAAGACAGCAAACCTTCCATTGCCCAGAGTTCCGGTACAGGTGGGAGTTCCGGTCATAAGACCGCAATCCCTTTCCTCACTGTATTCCTCTGCGGTTTCACCGGAAAGAGTACATTCCCAATATTCACCTCCGGTTATGTTAATCTGTAAGTCTGCATATTTTTTGTGATATTCAAAGGTGGCACCCTCTGCCTCACGCAAATCTGCCTCCATGACATTGACGAAAACGTGGTCGCCGTCAATCACGGTTTTTCCATCGGGGAGTGTGCTTAAATCTGTTTTCAGCAAAAAGTCAATCGCTGTGTCCAGATGGGGCTGCATCCCGCGATAGAGGGTTATGTGTTTGATAGAATCTGCAATCATAGTATTTCCTCGGATTAAAGTTCAGCGATCGCTGCCTCAATCATTTTCTGTGCCTCTACAACAACAGCCTCATCCTCCGGTGCCAGAGGAGCGAGAGGAAGTCTTACGCTGCCAAGCTCCAGACCGTACATTCTGTGGAGGATTTCCTTCATTACGGCATACAGATTACCCTTTGCCTCGCACATTTTGTAGATGATAGCATCAGCCTTGTACTGGATTTTCATGGCATCCGCAAAATTGTTCTCACGGATCAGCTTATCCATGGTTACGAACAGCTCCGGCATAACCGCATAGGTTCCACCGATTCCACCGTCAGCACCGATAGCGCGTCCGGAAACAAACTGCTCATCGGGGCCGTTGAACACTACGAATCCATTTTCGCCACGCTGATGTACACCCTCTGCCTTGAACAGCTGGATATCCTGAGTGGGCATGGAAGAGTTCTTAACAGCGATAACGTTGGGGTTTTTCAGCATTTCTTTTAATAAATTCATAGATAAAGCGGTGCCTGCCAGCTGAGGAATGTTATAAATAACGAAATCCAGATCAGGTGCAGCAGCACTCATAGCGTTCCAATATTCTGCGATGGCATATTCCGGTAAGTGGAAGTAAATGGGAGGGATGGATGCGATGGCATCAGCACCAACGCTCTGGGCATGGGCAGCCAGCTCTACGCTGTCTGCGGTGTTGTTACAGCCTACATGAGCAATAACGGTAAGCTTTCCCTTTGCCTCCTCCATAACAGCTTCCAGGACTTTTTTGCGCTCATCCACGTGCTGGTAAATGCACTCGCCGGAAGAACCGCCCACATACACACCCTTCACACCTTTGGAAATCAGATGGCGGGTTAAAGCCTTTACACCTTCTACAGAAATATTTCCATCTTTGTCATAGCAGGCATAAAATGCCGGGATGACGCCTTGATACTTTGTAATGTCTTTCATTTATTTTGCCTCATTTCCACGCCTTCAACGGCGCATATCCTTCTATATCGAAATAATTAACCCTTTACAGCTCCCATTGCAATACCCTTTGTAAAGTATTTCTGGAAAATCAGGAATACGATGATGATAGGTACAGCGGCCAGAGCAGCACCTGCCATAATCAGACCGAAGTCAGTGGCGTTCTCTGCCTGTAACTTCGCGATACCAAGGGAGATGGTCAGGTTGCTTGTGCTGGATAACATAATTAACTGCATGAAGTAATCGTTCCAGCTGTTGATGAAGGTAAAGATAGCCAGCGCACCGATACCGGGCTTAATCATAGGTACAATGATTCGGACAAAGGTCTTTGCCTCACTTGCACCATCAATGGATGCTGCCTCAATCATCTCGGAAGGAACACCCTCGGAGAACTGTTTCATCAGAAACACACCGAAAGGCCAGCCAACGATGGGGAATACAACTGCCCAGATGGTATTGTACAGATCTAAATTGGACATTTCACGCAGCAGGGGGACTAAGATAACCTGTTTCGGTAAAGCCATTGCACATACAATCATGGTGAACAGGAACTGACGTCCTACGAATCTTTTCTTTGCCAGAGCGTATCCAGCCATGGAAGCAGTGATACAGGTAAGAATCATGGACAGTACAGCCATTACCACAGTGTTGATTAACCAACGGATTGCAGCGGGTACGGAGGGACCGGATACAATCAGTTTCAAGTCGCTGCTGCCGGTAAACAGGCTACTGAAGGGGATGGTAAACTGGAACAGCGGTGCAGTCTGACGGCTGAACAGCTTCTGGTAGTTTGCCAGAGTCCACTCCTGGGGCCACCAAATCGGGGTAGTAGAGTTGATAGCTGCGTTGGTTTTAAAGGAACCTGTAATAATCCAGTATAACGGGAAGGTAAATAAAACCGCTAAAATGGCAATGATGATAATACTGATAATTCTATAGACAGAAGGATGATTTAATTTTTTTTCTTTTTTCATTTTCTCTCCTCCTTCTAATCGTTGCTGTTTCCGAGTTTAAACTGTATAGCGGAAAGGATAGCAATCATGATGGCAAGAACAACGCCCATTGCATCGCCGTAACCGTAACGGTACAGTTTAAATGCAGAATAGTAAATGTAGTACATGATAGTGTCGGTGCTGTGATTCGGTCCGCCGGATGTCAGCAGCTGAATCAGTGCGAAACACTGGAAACTGTTAATGGTAGTAATAACGAGAATATATAAAGTGGTCGGCATAATCTGCGGCCATTTAACTTTCCAGAAAGCCTGAAATCTGGTGGCACCGTCTACATTGGCAGCCTCGACCAGAGATGCGTCCACGTTGCCGAGGGCAGATACATATAAGACAATGGGCTGACCTACGGAAGTGGTAAGCAGGATGATAATGATGCAGGCAAGGGCATAACGCTCGTCACCCAGCCAGTTAATGTTCTTTTCGATAAGACCGGTAGTAGTCCCTAAGTAATTGAAAATTCCGTAGTAGTTGTTAAACATCCACTTCCATACAACGGTAACGGCTACGGAACCGGTTACAACAGGAAGATAGAAGATGATTCGGAATAAAGAAGTTGCCCATCCCTTTAAATCTACAATAATAGAAGATACCCACAGGGAAAAAGCACCGGTAATCGGAACGGAAACGACAACAATAATGAAGGTGTTTTTCAACGCTCCGAGGAAGACTTTGTCTTGGAATAACTCTTTATAGTTGGCAAATCCAACAAATACATCTTTGGCGTTCATAGTGGAGTCAAAGAAGCTGGTCCACACGCATAAAACGATGGGGTAGATAACGAATCCCAGGAAGAAGATTAAGCTGGGGAGCAGAAAAAGGTATGCGGCAGTCGTCTCCTTACGCACTAATACACGGCTGCGTTTTGATGGTTTCACTGCTGATTTCACGGAAAGCACCATCCTTTCAGTTACTTTTTTTGATAAGAAAACCCTCCTCCGGAAATCCTGAGGAGGGTTTTCTGGTATAGTTATAGGGTTCAACTAGTTGTAGACTTATTGAGCTGCTGCTGCTGCGTTTGCAGTAGAAACGAACTCATCAACTGCAGTCTGAACATCTGCGCCGCTGCCAACCTGCTGGAGCATATTCCACCATGCGGTACGAGCCTCGGTCCAGCCGGGAGTTACCTGATAGTAGTCACCAAGGAACTGCATCAGTTTGCTGTACTCCTGCATGGTAGGAACATCGTTGTAAAGACCGGTTAAATCTGTGCCTTCAACGGTGTCACGTACAGGGAAGTAGGTGGAGGACAGAACTGCATCAGCGGTTCCATCTGCGCTGTCAGCCATGTATTTGATGAACAGTTTGGATGCTGCGATTCTGTCGGCATCGCCGTTATCGAATACACCAAAGCCCCAGATACCACCACAGAGCTGTGTAGCATCAGCCTTCTCAGCGGGGAAAGCCATGAATACGATTTCGTCGCCGTTGTTGGTCAGACCGGCATCATTGTTATCGGAGTTTAACTGCTGTGCAATGTTCCAGCAGAAAGCTACATTTAAAACGCCCTGACGGAACAGGTTGATTTCATCACCACCGGCGATGGAGGCATCGAAAGCGATTCCATCGGTATCAGCCAGTGCCTGGATTGCTTTTACGTTCTCAGCGGAATCAGCGGTATATTTGGTGTGTACATCATCGGTAAAGGTACCGCCGTACAGGTTGTTAATCAGAGCTCTTGTACCCTGGTCACCACCCTGTCCACTACAGTAAACAGCACCTACAGTAGAACCGGTATGAGCGTAAACAGCATCGATTGCCTTAAAGAAATCTTCGGTTGTCCATGTATGGGAATCTTCATCAACATACTGCATTGCGCCTGCAGCCTCAAATACAGTTTTGTTGATTGCCATACAGTGAGCGGTCATACACAGAGGATACTCATAAACCTCACCCTCTTTTGTCATGCAGGCAGATAATACGGAGCCGTAAATCTCGGACTGGTCTTCGTCATCCATAATGTCGGATAAGTCAACCATCAGTCCCTTAGCACCCCAGTTAGCAACCAGACGCTCAGGTCCTTCCATTACAAGGTCGGGAGCCTGCCCACCTTCGATTGCGGTGTTGACCTGGTCATCACCGTTGGTGTAGTCCAGATACTCAACGGTTACGTTGATGTTGGGATATTTTGCATTGAAACTGGAGATCAGGGAATCAACAGTTGCGGAATCGCCCCATTTACCAATAGGATAAGTCCATAAGGTGATGTTAGCGGAAAGATCGGTGTTGTCTTCCTCAGCAACTTCAGTCTCAACAGCAGCAGTCTCGGTCTCAGCGGGAGCTGCGGTTTCTTTAGTTTCGGTGGTGGAAGTAGACTGGCTGCTTCCGGTGCTTTCTACAGTTGTGCCACAGCCTGCCAGTAAGCTGACAGCCATTGCACTTGTCAGTAAAGCTGCAATTACTTTCTTTTTCATATTCTCTCTCCTTTTTATCAAGTATTTGTTAGAGTAATTTCATTTTAGAAAATATTTTTCATCTTGTCTATGGCAGTAGTGTATATGTTTTTAAATAAAAATTTGTTAGAGTTGCACAAAGTAAAGAAGAAAAAATGTTCGATACCAAACAAGTAGTTGAAATCGGGGAAAAGGATTTGCAAAGTCATGTGCTTTCCTAGATTTTATTGGCGTGAAAAATATTTTCGCAAATATAGATTCTGCTTGCAAACACTGTCATTTTGATTTATTCTTTCTATATAAATAGAAGGAATTTTTCAAAATAAAAAGAGAAAGTATTTCAAAAAGGGTATTTACTATGGTAAACAAGAACTTCTGGGATTTGTTACGGGAAAAACAGGGCACCCTGACAAAGTCCGGCACGATTATTGCTGACTACCTCACCAGACACGCGGAGGAGGCACAGTTTCTTTCCATATCATCACTGGCAAAAGAGTGTAATATGGCAGAGGCTACTATTTATCGTTTTTGTAAACAGTTGGGGTTTGAAGGGTACAATGAAATGAAGATTGCGCTGGCGCAGGCGAATGTGACGCCGACGCCCTTTTCTTCCTATTCGTTGGATTCGGCGATTAACACACCGTCCCTGTGTGATAACGTATATGCCTCTTTTATGGCGGCAATCAACAGTACGATCAGCGTACTGGATTCCGATGCCATTGACGAGGCGGCACTGCTTTTGCAGAGAGCAACCTCCGTGTATTGTCTGGGACAGGGCGGCAGCATGGTGCTTGCCAATGATATCTGGATCCGCTTTGCAACGATTTCCAATAAATTCCGAAATTGTGGGGACAGCCACACCCAGCTGATTGCAGCCAGCCTGATGGGAGCGGGAGATGTGATTTTGTTTGTGTCTTATTCCGGTGCCACCCATGATATGATGCAGACTTTGACGGTGGCGCGAAAGGCGGGAGCCAAGATTATTCTTATCACCCATTATCCGGATGCTCCCGGAGCCGCACTTGCCGATGTGGTGCTGGTGTGCGGCGGGATGGAGACACCACTGGACTGCGGGAGCATTCCGGTAAAGGTGGCGGCGCTTTTCGTGGCAGAGACACTGGTTATGCGTTATTCCCTGGACAACCGGGAACTGACCAAAATTGCCAAGGATAAAACCAGTCTTGCCATGGCGACAAAGCTCCTGTAAATTTTTATGCCATTTTTAATACGATAACCTCACAGCTGCCCAGTGTAAGCTGGTTATCTTTGATAGAAGAAACCTTTGCGGAGTCCCCGGTTTTATTGGACAGAAGAACCTGTTCAGCCGGGGATTCCAACGTTACGGCCACAGCCTCTTTTCCGAAGTTGGCAGCCACCAGAATCTTTTGTCCATCCAGAACGCGGTAAAATGCCAGGATGGAATCCGTATCTTCATACACAGGCGCAAATTTTCCATAGGTAAAAATTTCACGATAAGCATCGGATTTCCGCAGGGCAACCAGCTTGCGGTAATAGTGGAGAACGGAATCCTCGTTCTTTTCCTCATCCGCCACATTGATGGTGGTGTAGTTGGGATTGACCTGCAGCCAGGGCGTACCAGTGGTAAATCCGGCATGGGAATCCCTGCTCCACTGTACGGGAGTGCGGGCGTTGTCACGGCTCATTTTTCCGCAGACTGCCAGTGCCTCCTCATCGGAAAGCCCTGCCTCTTTTGCCAGATGGTACTGGTCGATGGTACTGATATCGTTGTAGTCATTGATGCTGTTAAAGACTATGTTCTGCATGCCGATTTCCTGTCCCTGGTAAATAAAGGGAATTCCCCGGAGCAGCAGGCTCACTGTACCCAGCATTTTGGCACCCATGGGATTCTGGGCATAGTCCGGGAGAAAGCGGGATACACCTCTGGGTTCATCGTGATTTTCAATGATATTTGCCTCGAAACCGATGTCCTGCACCTCTGCCTGGGAATCGAAAATGGCTTTGCGATAGCGGTCAAAGGTGATGGGAGCCGCATCGTACCAGCCGTGGGCACCGTCGCTTAACATGTGGGCGCTGAAGTCAAACATGGTGGAAAAGTGTCCGTTTTCCCCGATGAACCGGGCAAGGTCATCCTCATGGATGTTAAAAACTTCCCCCACGGTGAAGGCATCGTATTTTTCAAAGGTGTTATGTTTCAAATCCTCCAACAGCTCATTGACACCGTCCACATTTTCGATCATGTTCCAGATGCCAGACAGTCCATCGGCGCCGTCCGGCTCGTAGCTGGGGAAGTTCAAATCCTTTTTGATGTTGATAATGGCATCAATGCGGAAGCCGGCCAGTCCCTTGTCCAGCCACCAGTTAATCATGTCGTAGAGCTTGTTACGCAGAACCGGGTTTTCCCAGTTTAAATCCGGCTGTTCTTTAGCAAAAAGATGGAGGTAGTACAAGTCGGTGCCCGCCACAGGCTCCCAGCAGCTGCCGCCGAAGTAAGAACGGTAGTTGCTGGGGGGATTGCCGTTTTTTCCCTTGCGGAAATAGAAGTAATCGCCGTATTCCCCGGTAGGGTCTTTCAGTGCTTTCTGAAACCACTCATGCTGGTCGGAGCAGTGATTGACGACCAGATCCATGATGAGGTACATGCCCCGTTTCTTTGTCTCAGCCAGCAGCTCGTCAAACTCCTCCATGGTGCCGAACTCCTCGGCGATGCCATAATAATCGGAAATGTCGTAGCCCTGATCCACAAAGGGGGACTTGTAGATGGGGGAAAGCCAGATAATGTCCACACCCAGCTCCTTTAAATAATCCAGCTTGGAGATAATTCCCCGTAGATCGCCGATGCCATCGCCATTGGTATCCATAAAACTTTTCGGATAAATCTGATATGCTACTTTGTCATGCCACCATTTACGTTTCATTGTGAGATTCCTTTCTGTTGGTTGATTTTTTAGCAGTAAAACGCTTGCTGCTTTACTGCGGTGATTCAGGAATACTCTGCGCAGGGTATTAAAAAGTATGGAGTCTTTGTAGTAGTTGTATTATGCTGTCATTATAGACCGAAAATATTATGATTTCTTGCAATATAATTGCTTATTATGACACAATCATGACTTTTATAACGATCAAGAACTTTTCTTACCCTTATTTTTCCTCTGCGTACTCCGAGCGATACTTTGACGGAGACACTCCGTACTGCCTTTTGAATACATAACTGAAATAATTCGGGTCGGAATATCCTACGCTTTTTGCAATATAGTAGCTCTTCTCGTTTGTCTGAACCAGAAGACGGGCGGCTTTTTCCATCCGGAATTCGGTCAGATAGCCAATAAAGGAATTTCCTGTCTCTTTCTTAAATACACTGGAGAAATAGGAATTAGAGATAGAAAGAGCCTCGCATATATCATCAAGAGAAAGATTTTCATCCTGGTAATGCATATGCACATAATCCTTTGCCTTGCGGATTAGGCTTTGCGTGGAACTGTCCCGTGCAGTTTTCATTTTTTCATGAAGATGGGCACAATAGCTGCTGAGCCATTGCTTTAAATGATCCCGTTCCATGTTAATCAGACGGGGATATTCCTCTACAATTTCCTGAATGCCATTCTCAGACCGGATATCATTGTTCAACATAAAATGATAAAGAGCACTGACCAGTTCCATGACGGTAACTTTGTGTTCCTGGAGGGACTGGGATGTCAGGTAGATTTTGTCCACATACTCGTCAACTGCATCGGTAATTGCGTCGCCGGAACCGAGACTGATCATTTTCAGCATGTTGGACAGCTCGGCATCACTGCCAACCGTGTTTTCCTTTTTCTGTGGGATAATCTCCCCGAGGTTGATTGCGCATCCGCCGCCATAAAGTACGCGGTAAGACACGGCTTCTTTCGCACTGCAATAAGACTGGGATAAATCAAGCACAGTGCAGCATAACTGTCCCACACCAATCGTTACCACGGCGCCAATGACACGATGCATATATTTGCAGAAGCGATCACAGTCGTCGGTGAGTTCCAGCAGCTCATTCTCATTGGAAAGCTGAGCGATCAGTATCGTATTATCCAAATAGGTAAAACATTTGGAATTCCATTTTCCAGCCAACTGTTCCCGCACCTGTTTGTCAACAGAAATGGTCAGAAACCTGGCATCCATATCCATGGGCACCTGATTTGAAGAAGTATGAACCACCAGACAGCAGAACAGAGAACCATCAAAAGAAATCTGGTAATTGTCCAGATACTTAAACAGCTCATCCTCCTGAATTCTCCCTTCTATGAGGAAGGAATAGAAGTTCGCCTGTAAAAGCGGGAGGGAGTTCAGATAGTAGGTCTGTAGAACCTCTATGTTTTTCTTTTCACTGATTTCCTGGTCTATTTTTTCTTTTAATTTTACAAAGACATTGGAAAGCTCGCTGGCGTTTAGCGGTTTTAAAACGTATTCATCAACCTCCAGATGTACCGCCTCTCTTGCATATTCAAATTCGTCAAATCCGGTGAACAGCAGCACATGGGTAGAAGGGTAGTCCTGTTTGATATGACTGCACAGATCCAGCCCGTCCATATAGGGCATATGGATATCGGACATTACCACATCCGGCTGGTATTCCTCCATCATCTCCAGTGCCTTTACGCCGTTGTTTGCATGACCAATCACAGAAAATCCCAGCTCTGCCCAGGGAAGCTTCTGCATAATCATTTGAATCACTTCTTCTTCATCATCTACAAGCAGTAAGGTGTATTGACTCATTTTTCTCTCCAAAAAGGTAATATGAAAGCTAATGCTCATTATAACAAAAAAAGAGTGCCAGACCAACAATAAAATGTCTGACACTCCATTAACTTCATTCCATTCTGATTTTCAGCTTTTCAGTACTTATTTCTTCTGTACATATTTCAGGCAGTCAAGAGTAACGGCTACCAGAATAATGATACCGGAGAATACGAACTGCAGGTTGGTATCGATACCGAGGATGGTAAGAGAGTAGGTTAATGCGGTAAAGATGAATACACCGGTTACCACGCCGGAAATCTTACCGATACCACCGGTAAAGGAAACACCACCAACTACGCAGGCTGCAATGGCATCCATATCCCAGCCCTGTCCATAAGCGGCAGAACCGGAACCAACCATACGGATACATTCAAGCCAGGAACCAAAACCATACAGAACACCTGCCATAGCGAATGCGCTAAGTGTAACCAGGAATACGGAGATACCGGATACAGCGGCTGCCTCAGGGTTTCCGCCTACTGCGTACAGGTTTTTTCCGAAAGTGGTTTTGTTCCAGATAAACCATACAATAAGGATGGCTGCCAGTGCCCAGAGAATAATGGTGGGGAACCCGTTAATCTTAGGGATAATCATGCTGGGGATGGAGGACTCAATCGCACCAAAGGATACACCCTTTGTGGCGTAGGTTATCAAACCGAAGATAACCAGCATGTTTGCCATGGTTGAAATGAAGGGATGCATCTTGAATTTTGCGGTAAAGAATCCTGCAATCGTGGTAAAAAAGGTACAGAACAGAATACACAACAGCAATGCAAGGACAACTCTCACACCAACGGGCAATCCGGTAAGGTCAAAGATATGTCCGAATACACCACCGGTGTTGACACCCTGGTGCATGACAATCGTAGCGGTAGTCATACCCATACCAACCATTCGGCCAACGGAAAGGTCAGTTCCGGCAAGGAGAATCAGACCGGCAACACCAAGTGCAAGGAACATTCTGGGAGATGCCTGCTGTAAAATATTCAGTACGTTGTTGTAGGTGAGAAGAGGAGTACCCTTCTTAATCGGAGTAATAATGCAAAGGGCGATAAAAATCAGCACGATTGCAATATAAAGTCCATTCTGTAAGAGGAAGGAACGACGGTTAAAGGTATATCTGTAGTTCTCCCGTTTCTGAGCTCTGGACTGTGTAAAGGTAAATTTGGAAAGACGCAGCATATCAATGAGATGATATTTGTGACGAAATGCCTCATGCCTTCTGTCTTTAATTTCCTGATATTCCTTCTCCAGCTCCAGCTTTGCATTGGAAAGACGATTCTTATGTACATAGTTCTCGTCCTTGATTTCTTTCTTGTCAGACAGCTTGGAGAGATTCTCCTTATGCTGTTTATCCAGATCGGCAAGCTTGGCATCATAGCGAGCCTTTGCCTGCTCCTTCTCAGCTTTACAGCTCTCCTGTACAGGAGCAAAGTATTCTGCATCGAAATGTGTCTTCAGATAACTCTCTGCATCGGCAATGAGTTTATCAATTTCTGCCTTGTTCTTGTTTTCTACCTCTTTTGCAGCATCAAGGTCTTTTGTGATTTCTGCAATTTTAGTGGTTTTTTCTGCTTTGGATAAGGTGCGGTCACGTTTCAGACCGTCAATCATGTTTTCATATGTGATGACCTTTGCGGTGCCGTCTGCACGCAGGGCATCAATTTTTTTCTGTATTCCACCGACATAATCATCGATTGGCTGACGTAAGGCAATTTCCTGCTCAGCCGTAAGAATTTTATTATTAGCCATATCTGTCTTACCCCTCGTTTATAGGTATTTTGCACTGAGCCTTAGAAGCTCTTCCTGATTCGTTTCCTTCGTGTTGACGATTCCGGAAAGATGTCCGTTGGACATTACGCCGATCCGGTTGGTGATGCCAAGAATCTCCGGCATTTCAGAAGATACAACGATAATGGTTTTACCTTCTTTTGCCATCTTAATAATTAACTCGTAGATTTCATATTTTGCACCCACATCGATTCCTCGTGTAGGCTCATCCATCATGAATACCTGTGGACCTCTTTCCAGCCATTTGCCGAAAATGACCTTCTGCTGGTTACCACCGGAAAGACTGGTAATCATATCATCGGGTCCCATACACTTTGTATGCATGATTTTAATTTCCTTTGCGGTAGCGTTGACCATCTTGTTGTCAGAAAGGGGGAAACCACTCTTGTAAGCGTTCAGGTTTGCAATGGTGGTATTAAAGGTAAGGTCAGTCTTTAAGAAAAGTCCGTTTGCCTTACGTTCCTCTGTAATCATGGCAAAGCCATAGTCCATCGCCTCTTTTGCACTGGTGAAGTTCATCAGCTTGCCGTTCAGATATACACGCCCTGCCGCTCTGGTCCGTACGCCGAAAATGGTCTCCAGCAGCTCGGTACGTCCGGCACCGACCAGACCGTATAATCCGAAAATCTCACCCTTGCGCACATCAAAGGAAATATCCTGAAGATGCGGTTCGTATTTGGTGGACAGATGCTGTATGGATAAGACCACATCGCCGGGTGTATTGTCCACAGGAGGGAACCGGTTTTCCAATACACGGCCAACCATCGCCGCAATCAGTTCATTCATGTTGGTATCCTTGGAATCTTTGGTCATAACAAGGTTACCATCCCGGAGAACGGAAATCTGGTCACAGATTTCAAAAATCTCATCCATTTTATGGGAGATATAAATTAAGGAAATTCCCTGGGACTTCAACATTCTCATCATTTCAAAAAGCTTATCCACTTCCTGAACGGTGAGAGAGGAGGTGGGCTCATCGAGAACAATGACCTTGGCATTATAGGAAATTGCCTTGGCAATCTCACACATCTGGCGCTGGGAAACAGACATTTTCCGCATGGGCTGTTCCAGATTCACTGTCATGCCTAATTTTCTGAAAAGGTCAGAGGCCTCTCTTTTCATTCTTCCTTCATCAACGATACCCATCGCATTGCGGGGATAACGTCCGAGGAATAAATTATCTACTACATTTCTTTCCAGACACTGATTTAATTCCTGATGCACCATGGCAATTCCATTTTCCAGGGCATCCTTGGGACCGGAAAAGCTTACTTCTTTTCCATCCAGGTAAATTGTGCCTTCATCTTTCTGATAGGTGCCAAAGAGACACTTCATCATTGTCGACTTACCAGCGCCATTCTCACCCATAAGACCCATAACCGTGCCTTCTTTCACATCCAGATTGATGTGATCGAGAACCCGGTTTCGTCCGAAGGATTTGCACATGCCGCGTATGGATAAGACAATGTTATCTTTCTTATTTTCCATTGCGCTTACTCCTGTCATGTAATCGTTGCGTTATTCTTAAAAAAGTTTAGGGAGAATTTCTTCTCCCTAAACGATTCAAATCCTATCGGTTTTTACTGATTAAGGATTGACATGTATGATGCTGCGTTATCGGTCTTAACCATGTTGATTGCAAATGCATCGTACTGGCTAGGATTTCCTAAACGGTTTGTGATGTTAGACTCTGTCTGACCATCACCACCGATGTACTCAACATCCAGATTTAAGATGTCATCGTATTTCTGCAGCAGAGGCTGATAGGTAGAGCTTAAGAAGTTATCAGCTGCGTTGTAGATGTTCAGCCATACCTTCTTGGTAGGATGAGCAGTTGCATCAAGCTGAGTGGAAACAGGTGCCCATGTAACGGTGGAATCTGTGAAATCCTGATAGTTGTCAGCGGTAACAGCTACGTTTAATGCGTAGTAGGAACGCTCGTCAGCAACATATTTGTAAACATCATCGCTTAATACGTTACCAGCGTCATCAGCAGTACCGATACCGGTATCAACATCAGCGCCATCCAATGCGTTACGCAGAACACGAAGGGTTAAGTAAGCCTGAACATCAGCATGCTGGCTGATGGTTCCGCCGTAGCCTTCTGCGATAGCAGCAACAGCATCACTGTTTGCATCGTATCCGAAAGTAGGAACAGTGTTGTCTTTAGACCATGCGTTGAACATGGACATTCCCATACCATCGTTGTTAGATGCGATGATATCAATCTGTTCGCCGAAAGAAGATGCCCAGGTACTGATTGCGTTACCAGCGGTAGCAGCATCCCATGTTGCACCGGCGGAGTTCTTCATTTCCTGAGAAGCAAGCTCACGAACGGTATATTCTTTTCCGTTTACGGTAAGGGTTCCATCCTGTACAACAGTAGCAGAACCATCTACGTTGGTTCCGGCAGGGTCACTTACGATTTTGCCATCGGTCTCAACAGCAGTACCAAGTGCTTTACGAACACCTCTTGTACGTGCGATGGAATCGTTATGTCCGATATCACCGATTGCAAGAACGTATCCGATTACGCCATCGCCATTACGGTCGATGGAATCAATGTTTTTCTCGATGTAATCAGCAATCATCTGACCCTGAAGCTCAGCACCCTGATTAGCATCGAAACCTACATAATAGGTATTGCCGTTAAAGTTTAATGCGTTCATGTCCAGCTCACCGGTGGAACTGTTGGAAGGCTGACGGTTAAACCATACTAAGGGCTTATCCTTATTTGCTACATCTCCGGTAGCAGCAGCCTCTGCGGTAGCGGAGGAATCTGTTGTCTCTGTATTAGCGTCAGAGGCAGCAGGAGCGGTGGTTGCAGCGCTATCATTGGAACCACATCCTACAGCGGACATAGCGAAGATAGCAGCCATGGTTAATACAACAAGTTTCTTTTTCATGTTTATTACTCCCTTTCTTTTGTTGATATTTACAGTATACGGAATTTTTACATGTTTTCTATAGAATATTTTTTGGTTCACATTAAAAATTTTACTGATATTTTCGTTATTTTTTATAGAGACACCATATTTTTTGCGTTTTTTAAAAGCATTATGTATACCTGTGTGAGGTATGTGCAGGATTATGATTGTACAGGGTTTCCAAATATGATAGGATAAAAGGCAGATCAGCAGGTCACAGGATAGGGATGTTGTTTTGCAGACAAGGAGGATTGATTATGGTAAAACATATTATTATCTGGACATTGAGGTATCGTGATAGAAGATGAAAAAATCCAACCTTTCTCTTTCGCGCATGATTACCATACTTGTTGTGTTTCTGGTCACCATTTTTTTACTATGGTCCACCTTTTTGTTCTTATCACTTTACACCACCGGTATGAAAGAGAATGCCAAAACAACCAGTGAACAGGCGGTGGTGCAGGCATCCAATGCGATCGCTAATTATATAGAAGATATGCAGGATATTATGAGCATGGTGCAGAACAGTTTTACCGTCAGCCCGAATGAACAGCAGAAAACATTGGAAATGCTCTGCCGCGTCCGTTCAGACCTGGTTGCTATTTACGTTTATAATGCGGACGGGAAGCTGGAGGACTCCTATACCGGCGGACGGGCTATGAAACAGAACTATTTGAAGGATTTGTCTTACATTTCCAGAGAATTTTATAATCCCCAGACCCTTTACCTTTCAGAACCGCATGTGGAATCCATGCTGCAGGATTATTATCCATGGGTGGTATCGGTGCTGCAGGAAATTACAATAGCGGATGGGGAAAAGGTCAGGGTTGTTATTGATATCCGGTTTTCCCAAATTTCCGATTATGTAGATAATGTGGGAATCGGTCAGCATGGATACTGTTTTATTGTGGATGCGAATGGGGAAATCATTTATCATCCCCAACAGCAGCTGCTATATTCCGGATTGAAAGAAGAACCGGCAAGGGCGTTGGATTTGGAACAGGAAGGTACCTTTGAAACGGATGAGCTCATCTTCAGCGTGCAGAAGCTGAAGCGGTGTACCTGGAAAGTGGTGGGAGTCAGCTATGTCAGTGAGGTGGTGACGACGAAGGCAATGGAACTCCTGAAGAATATCTGTGTGATTTTCACTGTGATTTTTCTTGTAACGGTAATTGTCAGCATGCTCATGTCCAGACTTGTCACCCATCCGATACAACGCCTTATACAGGCAATGGGAGACTTTGAACGGAATGCAGCGGAATATGTGTATCAGCCGGTGACAGGAACTATGGAGATCTCGGCTCTTTCCCAGTCTTTTGAGCATATGGTGGGAAAGATCCAGAATCTGATGAATCAGGTGCGTCAGGAAGAAATTTCCCTGCGTAAGACAGAATTAAAAGCGTTACAGGCACAGATTAATCCCCATTTCCTGTACAATACGCTGGATGCCATCGGGTGGCTTTGTGAGGCGGAGCGCTGTCAGGATGCAGTGGAGATGGTAAATGCCCTGGCAAAACTGTTTCGTATCAGTATTAGTAAAGGCCATGAATTGATTACCATTGAAAAAGAAGTAGAGCATGCAAAAAGCTATCTGAAAATTGAAAACTTCCGCTATAAAAATCAGTTTACCTATGAATTCCAGGTGGAAGAACAATGTCTTCCCTGTTACTGTAACAAAATTACCTTACAACCTATTATCGAAAACGCCATTAATCATGGGTTGAGCCGTATGGTAGATGAAGGTCATATTCTGATTCGCATCTATGGGGAAGGCGACGATATTGTCTTCCAGGTGGAGGATAATGGTGTAGGCATGACGGAAGAACAGTGCAATTCTATTTTAGATAAAGAACCGGGAGATAATTCGGGTATCGGAATTAAAAATGTGAATGACAGAGTCAAAATCTATTTTGGAAAGGAATATGGGCTTTCCATTCAAAGCGAACTGGATGAAGGAACCATCGTGACGATACGGATGCCAAAAGTAGTGCAGAAGGATGCTGCCGGATGGGAGAAAGTCTGAAAAAGAAATGCGGAAAAGTGGGAGAAAAATCTTCAGTTTATTTTTGATACTGGTGTTCCTGTTCTGCCTGTGGGGATGCAGCAAACGGGTGGAAAACGGAAAAACCCGGATTGCGGTTATCACGAAGTCCACGATCAGCTCTTTCTGGAAAAGCGTGTACGCAGGTGTACGTGCTGCCTCTACGGAATACAATGTCAACATTACTTTTGATGGACCGGAAACGGAGGAGGATTACGAGAAACAGAACATGCTGGTGCGCCAGGCAATGGAAGAGGGAGTGGATGCCATTGTATTTTCGGCAGTGGATTACAACGCCAGTGCAGGGGTGATAGATCAGGCAGCCCAGCAGGGGATCAAAGTAATTGTCATTGACAGTGATGTAAACAGCACCAGGGTATCCTGCAGGATCGGAACCGACAATTATGAAGCAGGTGGTATGGCCGGCAGGGCAGCTTTGGAAACGGATGGAAAAGAACTCTATGTAGGGATTGTCAACTATGGAATCAATTCGGCCAATGGACAGCAGAGAGAGCAGGGATGCAGGAATGTGCTGGGCGAGGATACACGGGTCAGGGAGATTAGCACGATCAATGTACTTTCCACTATAGAAGATGCCAGGGAGGAAACCCGGAAGATGCTGCTCTCCAATCCGCAGATGAATGTTGTGGTCACCTTTAACGAATGGACAAGCCTGGGAGTAGGATGGGCAATCCGGGATCTGAAACTGGCAGACAGCGTTCATGTGGTGGCTTTTGACTCCAATGTGGTTTCTGTAGGAATGCTGGAGACCGGGGAGGTGGATGCCCTCATTGTGCAGAATCCCTATGCGATGGGATATCTGGGAATTGAAACAGCAGTGAGTCTTGTAAATGGACAGACCAATGTTCCTGCTGAGATAGATACCGCTACCACCATCGTCACCAAAGACAATATGTACGAGCCGGAATGCCAAAAGATCCTGTTTCCTTTTAATGAAAGTAAAGAGTAACATTTTATATTTATCTCAATCAAAAAATTTGCATTTTATTTTTGTACAGAATGCCATATAATCTTGTTATCAGATAAGTTTTCATTCAGTTTTGGACTGTCTATAAAATCTTATAGAAAAGGCTGTAACAATGACCTATAATTCTCTTGGATTTTTTGTATTTTTTGCAATCTTTTTAATATGCTATTTGTTGATGCCAGACATAAAGCTGCGGCAGGCAGTGATTCTCGTAGGCAGTCTCACATTTTACCTGTTGGCAGCAGGCCCGGCAGTGCTGATGATTCTCATCGGCACTGCTGTCGTCGTTTATCTGTGCAGCAGACAGATTGCAAAAATTTATGTTGGGTATGATAAGGAAAAAGAGGGACTGCCCCCCAAGGAGCAGGCAGCACTTTTTGCGGAATATAAGAAAAAAAGCAAAAAATACCTGGTGGCGGCGCTGGTTCTCATCGTGGGATTTCTGGTGTTTGTGAAGATGGCGCGGCTTTTGCATGTGCAGAGTATTCTGGTGCCTATCGGCATTTCCTACTATACCTTTTCCTCGGTGGGTTATCTCCTGGACATTTACTGGAAAAAGGCATCCTGTGAGAACAATTTTTTGAAACTACTGTTATGCATGACCTATTTTCCCCATATTGTTCAAGGGCCGATCGGAAGATATGACAAATTGCTGAAACAATTTGATGCATTGCCGAAGCCGGAGTATCAGCGGATCTGCTTCGGACTTCAGCGGATGCTCTGGGGATTTTTCAAAAAAATGGTGGTGGCAGACAGGCTGGCATTGTATACAACAGCGGTCTGGAACATGCCGGATTATCATGCCGGGCTGGAAATGCTTTTTGCCATTGTACTGGGTGCGGTGGAATTATATGCAGATTTTTCCGGATGTATGGATATCGTGTGCGGAGCTGCCCAGACCATGGGCGTGACATTGGATGAAAACTTCCGCCGTCCATTCTTTGCCAAAAACGCGGCAGAGTTCTGGCGGCGCTGGCACATCACCCTGGGAACCTGGTTCAAAGACTATATTTATATGCCCATCGCCATGAATCCTCGTTTTATGAAATGGGCAGTGAAGGTGCGTAAAAACCATGGAAACCGTGCCGGACAGGTGGTGTCTGCAGCCGTTCCGCTGACTGTAGTGTGGTTACTCACCGGACTGTGGCATGGTACCGGCATGAACTATGTAGTCTGGGGCTTATATTGGGGCATCCTTATTATATTGGAAACTATTTTTGCCAAGGAAACCAAACAACTGAATGCAAAGCTGCATATTGATCCGAAAAAGAAATGGTTCCAGGTTTTCCAGATGGTACGCACTTTTCTGGTATTCTGCGTGGGCAGGATGCTCACCGTTACCGGAACACTGACGGGTTTTACCGTCCTGGTGCGTCAGCTTTTTGCAGGGAGCGGGATTCGCGCCTTTACCCAGGGAAGCCTGTTTGGATTTGGTTTAGACCGGAAAAATTTCATAGTGGCGCTTATTGGAGTGGCACTGATCTGGCTCGTTGATATTTTGCAGGAACACATCCAGATCCGGGAATGGCTGGCAAAACGCTCCCTTCCTGTGCGGTGGCTGGTGTACTACAGTGCCTGTGTGATTCTGCTTATCTTTGCCAGATACGGATCGGTCTATGACGCCAGCTCGTTCATATATGGTGGATTTTGATCGAAATAATTAAATAATCAGAAAAAGGAGAAAACTTATGAGAGAAAAAATTTTAGACGTATTGGAAGAAAACTATCCCGAGATCGACTTTGAATGTTCCGAGGAATTAGTGGATGACGGAATTTTAGACTCCCTCACCATTGTGGGAATCATCTCTGCTCTGTCCATGGAATTTGGTGTCGAACTCCCCTACGAAGACATCATCCCCGAAAACTTCAACTCTGTCGATGCCATGGCAGAACTCATTGAGAAATATCTCTAATTGAAAAGGAGTACCCCTGTGAACACTCTCGTACAACGGATTCTGGAACTCGCCCATACCAGGCCTGACACTGTCGCTGTGGCATTCAAAAAAGAAACCCTCACCTACGCCCGGCTGGCGGAGCGCATACAGACCATTGGAACCACCCTTAGGACTATGGGCATAAAGCCCGGTGACCGGGTTCTTTTTACGGCTCTCTCCAAACCGGAAATGGCAGCAGTCTACCTGGGCATCCAGTATGCCGGCGCTATCGCCGTCTTTATCGACAAAAATACCACCGCGGAGAACGCCGCTGCCGTCTACGAGGACGCCCGGGCAGCCCTCTTTCTCACCGATAAACCCATGAAAGAGAAATCCGGCAAAGACTGGGGCGGGCACTGTACCGTTTCTTCCATGAAACAGCTTTACGCTGCCCCCACACCGGAAACCTATGCGGACTATACAATGCCCAAGCCGGAGGATATGGCGGAGCTCCTTTTTACAACCGGAACTACCGGTAAACCCAAAGGCGTCATCCTTACCTATAAGGCAGTTTATAACATTTTATCCAACACCATAAAGGGTATTGGTATCCGGGAGGACGAGCGGCTTTTGCTCCCCCTTCCTTTAAACCATTCTTTTGCCCTCCGGGTACTCCGGGCGACACTCTATCAGGGTGCCATGGTGGTTCTACAGAACGGCTTTGCCTTTGCAAAGGAAGTGGAAAATAACCAGACTGCCTTTGACTGCACCGCCATGGCTGCCGTTCCTGCCTCCATGGAAATCCTCCGTGGACAGATGCAGGATCAGTTTGTGCCCATCATGAGCAAATTCCGCTATATCGAAGTTGGTGCAGGCAGCCTCACCATTGCCCAGCGCAGACGCCTCACCGCAGAACTGCCCCATACTACCATCTATAACACCTGGGGCTCCTCAGAGTCCGGCGGGGCACTCTTTACCAATGTGACAGAAGTGTCAACCCATCCCGACCAGATTGGGGCGGTGGGAAAACCCCTACCCAATGTGGAAGTCCGGGTTTTAAATGAAGCAGGGGAACCTATCCGGAGCGACAGAGAGCATCCCGGACGCATGGCACTGCGGGGTGACATGCAGATGGCAGGCTACTGGAACCGCCCGGAGCTGACTGCGGAAACCCTGAAAGACGGCTGGCTGATCACCAGCGATATGGTATATACCGATGCCGACGGCTATGTGTACATGCTGGGACGGGCTGACGATATCATCAACGTGGGCGGTGAGAAGGTTTCCCCTATCGAGGTGGAAAATATCGCCTGTCAGTACGAGTTTGTAAAAGAATGTGCCTGTATCGGCGTCCATGACACCAACGAGGTGCTGGGTCAGGTACCCGTCCTGTATGTGGCAGTGGGCACCGGTTTCACCGTGGGTGGACTTCAGACCTTTCTGGCATCCAGAATGGAACGCTACAAGCTTCCCCAGCATTATGTGGTGGTGGAGGCACTGCCCAGAAACCGCATGGGCAAAATCGACAGAAAAGCCATCCGCAGTCTGTGGGAAAGCCGGGGCGATGAGGAACTGATGAATCCCGTCATGCAGGCACTCCTGTCCAGACGCAGCATCCGCCGTTTTACCGATAAAAAGATTGAACCGGAAAAACTGGAGATGATTTTGAAAGCAGGTTACTATGCCCCCACCGGACGGAATATGCAGACCTGGCGTTTTACCGTGATTCAGAATGAGAAAAATATCCGGCATATTAAGGAAGTGGTGAAGGAGCGTGCAGCCTTCTCCAAGGTCAAGGCCTACGGCTTTGAAAATCCAGCCTGTCTCATTCTCATTTCCAACGATATCCGCAATGCCACCGGATGTCAGGATGCCTCCTGTGCGGCGGAAAATATTTTCCTGGCGGCACATTCCTATGGAATCGGCTCCACCTGGCTTAACCCTCTGTTTTATCTCTGGGAGGATGAGGTTATCCGTGACATGTTAGGTGAATTCGGTATTCCTGCCGGACACCGGGTATGGTGTATGGCGGCACTGGGCTACCCTGCGGCAGAGGGCAATCTGCCAGCAAAGAAAAAGGATGTTGTTTTTTATGCAGACGAAGGCTGAAAATCTGATAAAGGCATTACTTTTCACATTGGGACTCTGCCTTATTGTGGTGGGACTTTCCAAAGTGTTTGAACGGAAAACCTCAGCACAGATGTACGATGCATTTTTTGAGGCGGAGGAAAATTTTGATGTGCTCTTTCTGGGCACCAGCCATACCTCCAACGGGGTATTGCCCCTCCAGTTATGGCAGGAGCAGGGCATCGGTTCCTACAATATGGCGGGACACGGCAACCAGCTTGCCACCACCTACTGGGTGCTGGTCAACGCGTTAGACTACACGGACCCCAGAGTGGTAGTGCTGGATTTATCCTATTTAAGTGAAAACCAGAAAACCTCCCTGGTGAGTGTGAACCAGACCCATGTTTCCCTGGATGCCATCCCTTTTTCCTGGAACAAAATCCGGATGGTGAACGACCTGTTTGACACCGCGGGGGAAAAAGCGGAATTTCTGGCGGATTTTATCATTTATCATGACAGATGGAGCGAACTGACAGCGGAGGATTTCCATTATCAGCCTCTTTCTTACAAAGGTGCAGCTCCCGGTTACTCGGTGGCAGTGCCCCAGGCAACTGTGAAACTGGACAGGAGCGAAGTCTGCGGCAGCGACACTGTGGGCGTGGAATATCTGAGGAAAATTCTGAATTTATGTAAAGCAAGAGACATTGATGTGGTGCTGACCTACCTGCCTTTCCCAGCCAGCGGGGACAAACAGCGGGAAGCCAATCTGGGCTATGAGATAGCGGATGCCTGTGAGGTGCCTTATCTGAATTTTCTGGATATGGATGTGGTGGATTACGATACGGACTGCCTGGATGCAGATTCCCACTTAAATCTTTCCGGTGCGGTGAAGGTAACCCGGTATCTGGGAGAGTATCTTAGGGAAAATTATGACTTGCCGGATCGGCGGTGCGATGCAGAGTATGCGTCCTGGCAGCAGGAGGCAGATAAATTTGCCCAGTCCATCAGCGGAATTCTTCTCGTTGATCAGACCAGCCCGTTGACATCTCTTATGCTTTTGGCGGAGCCGGATATCCATGCCACTCTGACGGTAAGCACGGATCAGAGCCAGTGGGAGGACATCCGGTGGCTATCCATGATTCAGTATGCTTCCCGGTATCATACCGTCATTTATGCAGATGGAGATGATTTCCAGAATTTTAAAATTGATGTCACCGATGCCGATGGAAACAGCTTCGGTACGGTGTGCTGGTAACCTGATCACATATGGTCTGGACACGGAACGCGGTTGTAAGAAATTGTAAAATGTAGTAATATAGACTCATATATTGTAAAGGAGGATGCCAATATGAAGATCAAAAAGTCTTTATTTATTTTTCTTATTGTATTTTCCTTGGTACCTCTCTATCTTATGACTGGAATTTTGACTTACAACCGGTACCAGTCGATCAATCGGATTACAAAAGAAAATTTGAAGTCGATAGGTGAGACAACGACACTCAATATCAACGGATTCTATGAAGCGAGAAAATCCGAATTGCAGGTTATTTCCCAATATGCGATGGTTGGAAACCTGATGGAACAGAGCCTGAAGCAAAAAAGCGAGGTTGATGCGCAGACACAGCACTATGTGCAGGATATGCTGGATCAGAATAAGTTAAATAACCCCTATATAATCAGTATCTCCTTAATCAACCGGGATTTTAAGGTGGTATCCTCCACGGAGGAGTTCGACTCTGACAGTTACAGTGAACTTCAAAATATTCCGGAAGAAAATCTTTCCCGGGACTTTTCTATCGGAAGAGTTGTGGAGAGAGAGACAGAGGAAGGAAAAAAGAGGCTTGTCCTTGCCTGCAAAGCCATTACACGGAATGAGGAAGTGATTGGCTATGTGGCGGAAGAAATCAGTGTTTCCTATTTTGATAAATTCTGTACAGATACGGCGCTGTCTGCTGATGATGTGCTCTATATTAGTGATGGGCATGGTGAAACCATCACACAGGGCTATGCGGTAGATGGAGAGTTAAAATCCTATACGCCCACAGAGGAGATGTATGATGCCTACCGGAAAAAATGGAAGAATATCTATCTGAACAGACATCCCAACGGACAGTTCAGCTTCAAGGCCAACGGAAAGACCTACATCACTTATTATTCCACAATCGACAATACCAGCTGGCTGATGAATATTACCACCTGCCTGACCAACCGTGCCCAGGATTCAAGAAACTACCTGATTCTGCTTATTATCACAGCAGTCTGTGTGACAGTGATCATTCTGGCAGGAAATATTTTTGTCACCGGTCAGGTTATACATCCCATTGAACAGATGGAATATACCTTAAAGCGGATTCAGGAGACAGGAAACTATTCCCTCCGCATACTGGTACAGGGGCAGGGGGAAATCGGATATATAGCCCGTCAGATCAATTCCCTCATTGAACATGTGGAGCAGGAGAGCCGGCGGGAACAGAATGAACAGCTGCAATTGGAGAAAAAAGCAACCAGTGATCTTCTGACCGGTATTTATAATAAACAGTCCATCAATGATTGTGTAAAGCGGATGGTGAGCCGGGCAAATGACATGAAGGCCAAAGTGGTAGTGGGCTTTATGGATGTGGATAACTTTAAGGATTTTAATACGTACTATGGACATCAGCAGGGCGATGAGGTGCTGAAGTATGTGGCCGGATGCCTGCGGGAAAGCATATCCGGGAATGTGGGACGAAACGGTGGAGACGAATTCATGTTTTGCATGCTGGAGCGCCGGAACACGGATGATGTGAAATTGGTTCTGGAGCGACTGCAGAATAAAATCCGCAAAGGAGTGGTCAATACCGAGACAGGCAGAGTCATGAAGGTGACCTGCAGTATTGGAGTGGTTGTTGCCTTGGGAACGGAAATAGAGTATGAAGACCTGATTCATGAGGCCGACATGGCAATGTATGAGGTCAAGGAAAAGGGCAAAGACAGTTATGTGGTTCGATATAAAATAGAAAGGACTGTGTAGATTGTTATGAGTGATATTGAGCAAGAGGTTTATGAAGCAACCAGAGAACTTTTGGAAATCGCAAAGTTAGAACCCGGAGATTTGCTGGTTGTGGGATGTTCCACCAGTGAAGTGGCAGGAGCTAAAATCGGTTCGGATTCCAGACCGGAACTGGCAGAAAAACTGTTTAGCGGTGTGTATCGTGCGGCGAATGAAAAGGAAATTTATGTGGCAGCCCAGTGCTGTGAACACTTAAACCGTGCGCTTATTCTGGAGAAAGCAGCAGCACGCGCCAGAGGGTATGAGATCGTAAATGTAGTGCCCCAGCCCAAAGCCGGTGGATCTTTTGCAACGATGGCATATAAATATATGGAACAGCCGGTGGCAGTAGAGCATATCCGGGCAGAGGCGGGCATGGATATCGGAGACACATTGATCGGTATGCATTTGAGGGATGTGGCAGTTCCGGTACGTCTGTCAATTTCCAGGATTGGCGAAGCAAATCTGGTATGTGCCAGAACCAGAGCGAAATTTATCGGAGGCGAACGGGCAACCTATCTGCCGGGAGATCGCCGGTAAACCTCATTTATGAAAGTTACAATTTGCAGAAAGGGATGATTCAGAAAATGAAACAGACAAGATTACGACATATGATAGCAGCAGGTATGATACTGTGCCTGTCTTTCTCCATGATTGGCTGTGGAAACCAATTAAAAAAAGGTAGTGCGGTGTATTTGGAAGATTCCACCTTGGAGGGACTGACCATGATTTTTGCAGAGGATGCGGGTCTTCTCACTCCCGATGGAGCTACCGTTCTTGTGGAAAATATCTCCGGTTCTGATCTTTCCTACAGTCAGGACTACGCAGTGCAGGTATTACAAAATGATACCTGGTATGATCTGAAGCAGAAAGGCTCCGGCAGTGCCATTACAGGAGAACTGTTATGGCTTCCCGATGGTTGTACGGATACCTACGAATTCGGTTGGAAAGATCTCTACGGAACCCTGCCGGATGGAACATACCGGATTGCCAAAAATTATGCGGACTTTACCGCTGCATACTGGGTGACTGCAGAATTTACTGTGGAAAACGGGACAGCGGCACCAGTGACAGACGGGCAGTAAAGGGAAGAGGAAAGGTCAATGGGAACGGTAACAATCATTAAAGAGACAACGAAAAATCCGATTACCTTAATGGGTGAGAGAGCAGGAATCTGTTGGGGTTCTGATCTGTCAGATCAGGAGAAAAACTATAAACGTGGATTGGACTGCGTTATTTCCGGACATGGAAGAGTGATGGAATATGTCAACGTAGAACTGATTCTGGATGGCTATTCCGCCAGAGTGATCAGAGAATGGTATACCCACATCGGCGGGGCTCCAACCAGATTACAGGCAAGCACCAGGTATATCAATTACCAAAATTTTGACTACGTGATTCCACCAAAGATTGAAGTAGATCCTGTGGCAAAAGAGAAATATGTGCAGGCAATGGAGATGATCACCCAAACCTGTGCAGAACTGGAAAGTGAATGTGAAATCCCCAGAGAGGATGCGGCATTGCTTCTGCCGTTAGGCATGACTACCAAGATTGTGGACAAGCGCAATGTCCGTAGTCTCATCGAGATGAGCCATCAGCGTATGTGTACCAGAGCCTACTGGGAGTATCGCCAGCTGATGCAGGACATCTGCAAGGCACTCAGCGATTATTCAGAAGAGTGGAAGTATCTGGTCGATCATTATTTTATGCCCAAGTGCGAGGTCAGTGGTTTCTGTACCGAACGGAAGAGCTGTGGAAGAAAGCCGAAAAAGGAACTATAAAGAAACATAAATAAAAAGCATCAAAGAAAAGAGTGCCACAAAATGGCACTCTTTTATACTTCCTCATCATCGATATCGGATTTGGGCAGAGAAAAGATAAATTCTGTCCCTACACCTTCCGTACTGATGACATTGATATGTTCGCCGTGGGCATGGATAATCTCTTTTGTAATGGATAGGCCCAGGCCGGTTCCTTTTTTATCCTTACCACGGGAGAGATCTGATTTATAAAAACGATCCCAGATCAATTTTAAATCATCTTTCGGGATACCGATTCCCCGATCCTTTACCGACACAAAGATCTTACTTCTTTTTTCCGTTATCTCAATTTTAATGGCGGAATCATGATGACTGAATTTAATGGCATTATCCAACAGGTTATACAGAACCTGCTGGATTTTGCCCATATCAGCGTTTACATAGAGATAGTCGCCTACGAGAACCAGTTCAATGGCCACATTTTTTTGCCTGCAGGTTCCCTCAAAGGAGGCAGCCACGTTGCGGATGACCTGGTTGATATCAAAGTCGGTGCGCTCCAGCATCACTCCTTTGGTATTGAGATTGTTCAGGGTCAACAGAGAATTGGTCAGCTTGGTCAGACGGTCTGTCTCGTTTAATACAATGGTCAGATACTTTTCATGCATTTCCGGTGGAATGGTACCGTCCAGCATGGCCTCCAGGTAGCCTTTGATGGAAGTCAGAGGAGAGCGGAAGTCGTGGGACACGTTAGCCACAAATTTTTTCTGATTATCCTCGGAACGGGCAATTTCGCTTGCCATGTAGTTTAAGGATGCCGCCAGATAGCCCATCTCGTCCTCACTGTCCACGGAAAACTCATAGTGCATATTTCCAGCAGCGTACTGTTCTGTGGCTTCCGTAATTTTGCGAAGAGGTATATATACCATCTCCGTGAAGAAAATGACAATAATCAGGGACAAAAGGAACAGGATCACCAGCATAATGTAGGAAATATTCAGCAGACTGTCGCTGGAGGCCTGGATACTGCTTATGGGATAGTGGATGACCACATAGCCCCTTACCATATAATTGGAAGTGATGGGAGCGAAAACACTGATCATTTTCTCATCAAAACTGTCAAAAAAGGTGCCTACTGTATAGTAGGAGCCCTGTGTCACCGTAGGATCAAAGTTTTCTACCACCACTTCGTTTTCCACATCCATGGGAGCGGAGGAATCCAGAATCATACGGCCGGAAGGATTGATGATCCAGATGGTGGCAGACAGATAGGTGTCCAGGGCATCCAGCTGGTACTTTACCGTATCCAGAGTCGTGTTGTTGTCATACAGGTCGCTTGCATAGGTATTTGCAATCAGTGTGGCTTCCTTGTAAAGTGCATCGGCTTTTTCCCGGCGCAGATGCTCGAAGGTCATGCTGGATACAAAGGTAGCCACAATGATGAAGCCGAAGAAGCCAAAGATCAAATATGCAAGACAAAATTTTAAGTAGAGAGTCTTTCTCACGCCTTTACCTCAAACTTGTAACCCACACCCCAGATGGTGGAAATTTTCCAGGAATCATGATCCTTAATTTTTTCCCGGAGACGTTTGATGTGTACATCCACGGTGCGGGTGTCCCCGATATATTCATAGCCCCAGATCTGATCCAGAAGCTGTTCCCTGGTGAAAACATGGTTGGGAGAGGAGGCCAGAAAATATAAAAGCTCCAATTCCTTCGGAGGCATGTCAATGGTATGACCCATATAGATCACGGAGTAATTGGTCAGGTTGATAGACAGATCCGGATATTCCACACCTTTGATATCCTGTGCGGGAGTCTCCGCAGTGGCGGGTTTATAGCGTCGTAAAACGGCTTTCACTCTGGCAACCAGTTCCTTGGAATCAAAGGGTTTCTCCATATAATCATCTGCACCCAGTTCCAGCCCCAGCACTTTGTCAAAGACCTCGCCCTTAGCTGAGAGCATGATAATGGGGGTGGAGGACTTGGAACGCACCTCACGACAGACCTGATATCCGTCGATGCCGGGGAGCATCAGATCCAGCAGAATCAGGTTCGGTGCAAAGGAATCCATTGCAAGCAGAGCGGATTCGCCGTCATTTACGATTTTGGTTTCAAAACATTCCTTTGTAAGATAAAGGGAAATCAACTCCGCAATATTATTATCGTCGTCGACGATTAGAATTTTTTGTTTGCTAACCATAGTTTACCTGCCTTATTTTTCTTTAAACACTGCTATTGTGACACCTGCGTCACCTTCTCCGTATTCACCCAAACGGTAGGATGCAACGTACTTGATCCGTTTCAAATGATTCTGCACTGCATTTCGCAGGGCACCGGTTCCCTTTCCGTGGACAATCCGCACGCTGGGCAGATGCGCCAGATAGGCATCATCCAGGTATTTGTCCAGAGCAGGAAGCGCCTCATCTACTGTCATGCCCAGCAGATTGATTTCTGTGGAAATGCTGGCAGACTTGGACATTTTGATCTTGCCGGCGCCGGTACGCTGTAATACCGGAGCAGCAGGTTTCGGATCCGGAACCAGAATCAAATCCCTGATATTGGTCTGGGAGCGGATGATGCCGCACTGGACGAAAAGATTTCCCTTGGAATCCGGCAGAGTACTGACAGTGCCGGTAAGACCCATGGAAAGAATTTTCACGCTGTCCCCTTTTTTCAACTGGCTGGGCTTTAACTCCTTATGTCTGGGTGGCTCTGCTTTGACTGCCAGTTTTTCATTCTTCGCGGCAATCTGATCCCGCACATTCTGACGGCGCCGTTCCAGCTCCTTCATGGTAATGCCTTCCGCATCCGCTTTCTGGAAATCCCGGATGGTTTCGTCAGCCACTTCTTTTGCCTCCTGGAGAATGGCTTTCGCCTCCTCGTTTGCCTCCCGGAGAATCCGGTCACGGGACTGATCGATTTTCTCCTCCTTCTGGCGGAGACGGTTTTTCAGAGACTGGATTTCCTTCCGGTTTGCCTGGATTTCCAACTGTTCCTTCTCTATAGTGATGCGGCTTTTCTCCAAATCTGCCAGCAGATCCTCAAAGCTTTCCTTATCCTGACTGATCTGGGTCTTCGCTGCTTCAATGATTTCATCGGAGAGCCCCAATTTGGACGAAATTGCAAAGGCGTTACTTTTTCCGGGAATACCGATGAGCAGCCGGTAGGTGGGCTGCAGGGTTTCTACATTAAACTCACAGCAGGCATTTTCCACAAAGGGGGTGGACAATGCGTACACCTTCAACTCGCTGTAGTGGGTAGTCGCCATGGTGCGGATGCCACGGTCATGGAGAAAATTCAGGATGGCAATCGCCAATGCAGCACCCTCTGTGGGGTCAGTTCCCGCGCCCAATTCATCAAAGAGACAGAGGGAATTTTCATCCGCATATTTCAAAATGGATACGATACTGGTCATATGGGAGGAGAAGGTGCTTAAAGATTGCTCAATACTCTGCTCATCCCCGATATCTGCATAAACTTCTGTAAAAATCGAAAGTTCGGAACGATCCAATGCCGGAATATGCAGTCCCGCCTGTCCCATGAGAGTCAATAGCCCCACGGTTTTCAGGGAAACGGTCTTACCGCCGGTATTGGGGCCGGTAATCACCAGCAAATCGAAATCTTTTCCCAAATGAATGTCGATGGGCACCACTTTTTTCTTGTCCAGTAAGGGGTGGCGTCCCTTGCGGATATTCACATAATGCTCCGTATTGAAAATCGGCATGGTGGCATTCTGCTCCATTGCCAGGGATGCTTTTGCAAAAATAAAGTCAAGCTGTGTCATCACCGCCTGGTCGTTGGCAAGCTCACGGGTGTGGGCGGATGCCTCCGCACTGAGGGTGGCGAGAATGACTTCAATCTCCTTGATTTCCTCAATTTCCAGCTGGCGAAGTTCATTATTTAAGGAAACGACAGCGGCAGGCTCGATAAATAAAGTGGAGCCGGTGGAGGACTGGTCATGCACCATGCCGGGCACATTTCCCTTGTGCTCTGCCTTGACGGGGATGCAGTAACGGTTGTCACGCAGGGTAATCACTGCATCCTGCAAATAGGTGCGGTAGGAGCCATTTACCATATTGTTCAGCTGAGTGTGAATCCTATCGTTGGTGGACAGCATCTGCCGCCGGATTCGTTTCAGATTGGGGGAGGCGTCATCCGCATACTCATCCTCTGCCAGAATACACCGCCGTATTTCCGAGGAAAGGGGTGTCAGCGGCTCCAGGGAACGAAACATTTCATCCAGGGAATCATCGGGTACATCCTCCTTTTCACTTCTGCCGTAGACCTTTACCCTGGCAGTGTTTTCCAGCATGCCCGCGATTTTTAACAGCTCCGAGCAGGACAGGGAACTGCCAATTTCCAGGGATTTGATGGCATAGCCTAAATCTGTGTTGCTTCCAAAACTGATGCTCCCTTTGCCGAAGAGACGGGTCAGGGCATCCCGTGTCTGCATCTGCCAGGTTTCGATTTCCTGCAAATCTGTGGAAGGAAGAAGCTTCCGGCATAAATCCTTTCCCGGTGCGGAACCGGCTTTCTCCACCAGCCGGTCAATGATTTTATTGTATTCCAGTGTTCGATATACTTTCTTATTCATAAGACAAATCATATCATATCGCCGACAAAAATACTACTGTCACTCGTACCTCGTTCCAGTAATAATTCGCAGACTCCTTTTAAGTTTTGCTCCGCAAAAGGAGTCTGCTCACACCTGAATCATTTTCTCACGCAACAAAACAGCAAGTGCTTTGTTGCTGAGTGGGCAGTAACTTTCTTTACTTTACAGGGGGAATCAGATATACTAAGGGGAGTGAAAGTGAGGTTCGGTTTTCAATATGGAAGAAAAGAATCAACCACAGGCAGAGCCGAAACAGGACTCTGACTTTATGAAGGAGCGCATCAAGGAGCGTCCGTTAAACAAAAAGAAACTGGCAAGGAGAACCATTATCACCGCAGTGATGGCAGTGCTTTTTGCACTGATTGCCTGCCTGGTATTTACCATTTTAGAACCGGTGTTAAGCAACTGGATTTATCCGGAAAAAGAGCCGGAGGTGGTGGAATTCCCGGAGGAAGTCAACGAGGTTCTCCCGGAGGAAATGTTGACGGACAAGGAGGAAGAACAGCAGGACAACAGTCCCAGCTATGAGGAGACAGAGGGCATCGTAGATCAACAGCTGACCCAGATGTTTGCCAATTTCCAACTGGATATTGATGATTATAAAACCTTGTACAACGCCCTTGGACAGGTGGCAGACGAGGCGGAAAAAGCCCTGGTGACCGTCACTGGCGTGAAAAATGATGTGGACTGGTTCGATAATGTGTACCAGAGCAAGGGTCAGACCTCCGGTGTCATTATTGGCAATAACGGCAAGCAGCTGCTGATTCTTTCCCGGAAAAGTGTGACGGAGCGGGCAGAAAGCATCCTGATTACCTTTACCGATGGCAGCATGAGCGTGGCAGAGTTAAAACAGAGTGATGCCAACACCGGACTGGCAGTCTTTACGGTGGAATTGGAAAATCTGTCCAAGATGACCCAGAATTCCATCTGCATTGCGGAGTTGGGAAGCTCCAACGGCGCCAGCCTGCCGGGAAGTCCCATTATCGCCATCGGAAGTCCCACGGGAACCGTGGATTCGGTAAGCTACGGAACCATCACATCCACAGGGACGAATTTGAATCTGGTGGACAACAATTTCAAACTGCTTACCACCAGTATTTACGGCAGTACCAGTGCCTCCGGGGTGATTATCAACCTCAAGGGGCAGATACTGGGTATTATTGACAACAGCTACAACGCATCGGACATGAAAAATCTGGTGAGCGCCATCGGCATCTCTGAACTGAAACAGGTGGTGGAAAAGCTGTCCAACGGTGTTCCCATCGCCTATCTGGGTGTCCGCGGCACTGACATTCCGGAGCTGGCGAACAGCCGGCAGGGTGTGCCTTATGGAGCCTATGTCACTTCCATCGAGATGGGTTCCCCTGCCATGCATGTGGGAATCCAGAGTGGGGATGTGATTGTGCAGTTCGGCGAAAACCAGATTCTGAGCATGGAGGATCTGACCAAGGCTTTGTATAAGGCGGAGCCGGAAAGCAATGTGACACTGATCATCGAGCGCCGGGGACAGGATGAGTACCGCGAAATGGAAATTTCCCTGGATTTGGGAGTTTTTGAATAAATGAGGAGGCATAACCAATGAAGTACATTAAGGAATACAAAGAAGGAGACAGAGTGTTCGACATCTATCTCTGCAAGCATAAACAGTCCGCAGTGACCAAGAACGGCAAACCCTACGACACTGTGATTCTCCAGGATAAAACAGGCACCATTGATGCCAAAATCTGGGATCCCAACAGCGCGGGAATTGATGAATATGACACCTTAGATTACATAGAAGTCTACGGCGATGTGAACAATTTCCAGGGAGCGTTACAGATTAATGTCAAGCGCATCCGCTGCTGCAAAGAGGGAGAGTATGACCCTGCAAACTATCTCCCTGTCAGCAAAAAGAACAACGATGAAATGTACAAAGAACTGTTGGCGCTGGTGGACTCCGTGAAGGAGCCCCACTTAAATCAGTTACTGAACGCCTTTTTCCGGGAGGATACCGCCTTTATCGAGAAATTCCGTAAATCCTCTGCGGCAAAAACCATCCATCACGGCTTTGTGGGCGGTCTGCTGGAGCACTCCTTAAGCGTGGCGAAACTCTGCGATTACTACTGCACCGCCTACCCTTTGCTGAAACGGGACTTGCTGATTACCGCCGCTATCTGCCATGATATGGGAAAAACTAGGGAGATTTCCCTTTTCCCGGAAAATGATTACACCGATGAAGGACAGTTTTTAGGTCACATCGTCATGGGCAGTGAAATGGTATCGGAGAAGGCAAGACAGATTCCCGGTTTTCCCCAATTCCTGGAGGCAGAGTTAAAGCATTGCATCCTGGCACATCACGGGGAATATGAATTTGGTTCCCCCAAGAAACCTGCCCTCATGGAAGCGGTGGCACTCGCCTACGCGGATAACACCGATGCAAAGATGGAAACCTTCGCAGAAATCCTGGAGAATAATCAGGATAACAATGGCTGGATGGGATTCAACCGCCTGTTTGATTCCAACCTCCACAGCACCAGAATGGAGTAAACACTTCCCATGGCATATCAGAAAAATGAACTTGTAACCGTGAAAATTGAAGATATCGGAAATGACGGAGAGGGTATTGGCAAAGTGGAAGGCTATACCCTCTTTGTCAAAGATGCAGTCATCGGTGACGAGGTGCAGGCGCGGATTACCCGTCCCAAGAAAAACTATGCCTATGCCCGGTGCGAGAAAATCCTGACCACCTCCCCCTACCGGAGTGAGCCGGTCTGCGCTTTTCACAGACAGTGCGGCGGCTGTCAGATTCAGGCGCTTTCCTATGAGAAACAGCTTGACTTCAAGCAGGGAAAAGTGCGGAACAACCTCATCCGGCTGGGTGGTTTTACCCCGGAGGAAGTGGACAAGGTCATGGAGCCGGTGGTGGGAATGGAGGAGCCTTATCACTACCGCAATAAGGCACTCTTTCCCGTGGGAACAGACCGTCAGGGAAATCTGGTCACCGGATTTTATGCCGGACGCACCCATGATATTATCGCCAACACGGACTGTGCCCTGAGCGTAACCGAAAATAAAGAAATTCTGGAAACGGTGCTGGACTATATGCGCACCTGCAAAGCCAGTGCCTACGAGGAAACCACAGGAAAAGGACTGGTGCGCCATATCCTGATCCGCAAGGGTTTTACCTCCGGGCAGCTTATGGTCTGTCTTATTATCAACACACCGGCTCAGGACAGGGAGAAAAACCAGTGGCTGCCAGGACAGCAGGAGCTGATTGACCGCCTGACCGGTATTCCCGGCATGACCAGCATCAGCGTGAACATAAACCGGGAGCAAACCAATGTGGTACTGGGAAAAGAAACCCATACCATCTGGGGAAGCGACACCATCGAGGACACTATCCATATGCGGGAAACGGTGGGATTTTCCCTCGCCCATGAGAAGGATGCGGTTACTTACCATATTTCCCCCCAGTCCTTTTATCAGGTAAATCCAGTCCAGACAGAAAAACTCTATAGTCTGGCACTGGAATATGCGGGACTCACCGGGAAAGAAACCGTCTGGGATTTGTACTGCGGAATCGGTACCATCTCACTTTTTCTTGCCCGTCGTGCCAAACAGGTTTATGGCGTGGAGATTGTGTCCCAGGCAATCCAGGATGCCCGCCGCAACGCTACCGACAACGGTATCACCAATGCGGAATTTTTTGTGGGAAAAGCGGAAGATATTCTCACGGATTTTTATCATAAGGAAGACAAGGGAAATGAAGAGATGCGCCATCCAGATGTGATTGTGGTGGATCCGCCCCGGAAGGGCTGCGATTCCCTCTGTCTGGACACCATGCTCCGCATGACGCCGGAGCGCATCGTCTATGTCAGCTGCGACTCCGCCACCCTCGCCAGAGACCTGCGGATTCTCTGCGATGGCGGCTATGAACTGCAAAAAGTCCGCCCTGTGGACCAGTTTGGGCAGACGGTGCATGTGGAGACGGTAGTTGCACTACATCGAACCGATATGTAAAAATCCTTGAGTTTAGGCACTTTGAGAGGTTTTTCAGGTTTGACCAGAGTGATCGAAAAACATACAAAAAGGCAATTTCAGACGGTGTGAATGTCTCAGTCGTATTGGACTGCGGCTTCGGAAACACATCAAAGAGAAAGTAATATCATCATCATTCAACTAAATAACAGAAGCGTGAAAGACCGTTCATTTTCAAGAAAAATTGAAAGTGAGCGGTCTTTCTTTATATCTGAAGTTCATTATATCAGATGGACTTCAGGGAAGATGAATTCGATTTATTCGAGAAAGGCGATTTTATGGAGCCGATACGGAATGTGGAGATAAATCAGTTGCATGATTTTAAGAATCATCCGTTTAAGGTAGAGGTAAATACGGAATTATGCGAGCTGGTGAAAAGTATTGGGAAAGAAGGAGTGATTGTGCCACTTCTGGTAAGGACGAATCCTTATAGGGATGGATATGAGATAATATCCGGTCACAGGCGAAAGGAAGCTGCTGTATGGGCAGGAGAGATTAAGGTTCCGGTTGTGATTAGAGAACTGGATGATGATCAGGCAATTGTGGCAATGGTTGACTCTAACCTGCATAGAGAGAATCTGAAGCCAAGTGAGAAAGCATTTGCGTATAAGATGAAGCTTGATGCCATGAAGCACCAGGGAAAGCGGTTACCGGAGGTTTCATCATTAGATGATGGTGCAGAAGTGCTGGCGGATAATGAAGCAAATCATGTAACTTCAGCTCAAATTGGACCGAAGTGTGACACAGAAGGAAATGGCAGAGCGGATAATTCGGGGAATAGAGCTAATGAAGTTGTTGAAGAGCATTCCATGATGAACAGCAACGAACTTCTTGCAAGGCAGGTCGGAGAAAGTGTAGCACAAATAAAGAGGTATATTAGGCTGACAAATCTCATTCCCAAGATACTTGCTATGGTGGATGAGGGAAAGATAGCGTTTACGATTGGTGTGGAATTATCCTATCCTCGACAAGAAGCTTTGGCTGATGATGAGCCGGAGGATAACGAGTTTCTTGATTCTTCTTTTGGAATGTAAGAATCCCAGAAAAAGAGATTGATAATTTCTTGAAATCTGCATATAATTAAATTGTAAGGAAAGTAAGGAATATATTACCGATTGAAGGAGGTTTTTATATGGAATTAGCAAAAGTAACATCAAAAGGACAGGTAACGATACCTATTGAAATTCGTAAAAAGCTTGGAATTAAGAATGGTGACAAGGTTTTATTTATGGAGGATTCCGGAAGAATTTATATGATGAATTCATCTATGGATGCACTGCGTGAAGCACAGAGAGCATTTGCCGGAGAGGCAGAAAAAGCCGGTCTAAAAAATGATGATGATGTAATGGCAATGATAAAAGAGCTCAGAGAAGAAGGTGTGGTGAAGTAGATGAGGATTATGCTTGATACCAATGTGCTGATATCAGCATTACTTTTTCCCGGCTCTAAGATGGATGCAATGATGAATTGCATCTTTACACAGCACCAGCTCGTGTTATCCTCTTATGTGGTGGATGAATTAAAGCGTGTTGTCAGAAAGAAGTTTCCGAATAAGGAGCCTGCAATAAATAAGTTGCTTATGATGATGAGCTTTGAGTATGTATATACGCCTAACGATATGGAAAGCGGACTTTTTGATATAAGGGATGGAAAGGATTATCCTGTGTTATACACAGCAATCATAGAGGATGTTGATATTCTTGTGACAGGAGACAAGGACTTTTCTGATATTGATGTGGAAAGACCGGAGATTATGACACCAGCAGAGTTTATGGAGCGATTCATATAGTCAGATGGTAATGTGGTGCTGTAAGAAGTGAAAAATACTCCATGCAGGCTACGGAATAGATAATATCTAATACCATTATCCGAAAAAAGGTTGCATTAGATGTAAAAATCGTAGCCATCGCAAACAAGCCAATTACAATTAAAGTCATATGGTTACAAAAATTGTAATGTATGTAGCCCATTTATAGTAACAATCATATAAAACTGTATACATGCAATGAAAGAAGCAGATATGTGGAAATATTCCATGTGTCTGCTTTTTTCATGCCCTAAAGATAACAACAAGTCTTAGTGAAGCTTGTTTTATGCAGTCATATACCCCACACCGCAGGTGTGTACCAGCAGGGTATTAGGGGCAGCCGCCACTAACGAGATGGGTTTTCGTAACACGAAAACCGTATATCGCCTACCATGTTACAGTAATTTCCAAAGCAGGGGAAATGGATTTTCCAAAAACTGACAGAGTGACTATCACAGCAAAACAGATAAGAAGAATTACACGAGAGGAGGGATGTGTATGGGCAGACCAAAGAGCAGGCAGGCACCAAGAACGACAATGAGCATTCGGGTATCGGAGCGTGAGCGTAGAGAGATAGAGGAGAAAGCAGCGGCTACAGGAATGACACCATCTGCATATATCCGTACAATGGCATTGGAGAGTGGAAATGTTGATACAACCATTCACGATGACAGGCAGAAGCTGCTGCATGAGTTATCTGCAATCGGCAACAACATCAACCAGATAGCACGAATGGCAAATACGAATGTATTTATCTCAAAGTCAGATGTGCAGGATGTAAAGGAGCAGTTGCGACAGATACAGCAGCTCCTATTGCAGTATATAAGAAACAGGTAACAGATAACAGATGTGCCTGGCAGCTATCCATTAGAAAATGCGGCATATCAATCAATTAAACAGCAACAAACTAACGAGAATAATTATATGGAAAGAAGGAATGAATATGGCGATTACCAAGATATGGAATATAGCCAAAAGCAAGGACGGGAATCTTTCAAATTCCCTGCACCGCTCCTTATTATATATCGTAAATCCGGTAAAGACGGATGGCGGTGTATTAGTGGGAGGTGTAAATGTAATGCCGGATGCAGAGCTGGCGTACGAGCAGATGTGTGAAACAAAGCAGACATTTGGAAAAGAGTTAGGACGACAGGGGTATCATGTCGTCCTTTCGTATCCTGTAGGGGAAGGTGATCCGCAGACTATGTATCAGCTAACGCAGGAATTCATAGAGGAATATCTGGGAGACAGATACGAGGCATTATTTGCGGTGCATGTAGACAAGGGACATCTGCACAGTCATATCGTATTCAACAGCGTAAGTATGATAGACGGATACAAGTACCAGTACACAAAAGGCGATTGGAAAAATATCATCCAGCCGATTACCAACCGTCTCTGTGAAAAGTATGGCTGGTCAGTCATACCGGCAGAATATACTAAGAACTCAGAGCGTATGAGCAGGGGCGAATATGAGTATCAGAAGTCCTTGAAGGAAGTCATGCTTTCAGATGTAGAATATTGCATGTCAAATGCAGGAAATATGGACGAATTTATCTGGAATCTAAAAGAGATGGGCTACGAGGTAAAACAAGGAAAACACCTCGCAATTAAAGCTGGAGGAATGAAGAAATTTCGAAGATTAGATACGCTTGATGAGAGCCTTTCGGTGAAACAGATAGAGGAAACGCTTGCGCCAATACAGGGAAAAGATACGACAGTAAAACTGATAACAAATGATGATTATAAGTCATTTAAGCATTGGACAAGTGAATACCAGAGCAGCTTCTATGTAAAAATAGTGCGCTTGCGTCAGATGGAAGTGTATCGTTTCCAGTCAAAGGCAGCCCGTCGCTATCATGACCTGAAACGAATGAATGAACTGCAGGAGCAGTATCTGTATCTGGCAAATCATAAAATTGAATCAGCAGATGAAATGCTTGACCATCACGCACAGATAAAAGAAAAAATAGCTGATATCAGTGAGGAGCAGAAAATGATTTATGCAGAAAACAGAAAGTTGGGAAAACTTACAGAGGACGAAGCAGAGATAATCCGACAGGAAAATACAGGGAGACTTGAGGCACTAAAGAACAGGAAAAAAGAGCTTAATCACGAGTTAAAGCTTGCGGACAGCATTATAACAGAATCCCTGTATCAGTCTTATCTTCGATTGGAATTTGAACCGGAAACAAACAAGGATAAGGAGACAGACCCGCTGAATCCTGCCATACCGGAATCCCCATAGGAGAAAAAGCGAAAGGACGCAGAATACAAGAAAAGGCTGGATGAATTACTTGCTAAGATCCATGCTGACGAGGAAGCCCGCAGGGAAAAAGAACGCAAAGAGCTGGAAGCACAGCAGGAGCGGAAGCGCAGGAAGGAAGCGGATACAAAGCGTAAGGAAAGAGAGCAGGAGGAACAGCGGACAAGGAAGTCTCTTGCATACAGCAGATGGCATCTAGACGCAAGTAATAAGTTTTATGAAGCTGTAGGACTGCCAGCATTGGAGGAATATGCAGGTGAGTATCTTACTTGGATGAGTGAGCAGATGAGCATAAAGCAAGAGCAAAAACCTTTGGAATACTTTGAGAGAATGCTTCCGGCATATGATGAGTATGTGAAGGAGAGATATCCAGAGAACCTTGAATCAGAACATGGCTTATCAGAGCAAGAATCAGAGATTTCTACATGTCAACAGAATGATGATATGGCGGTTGATATTATCGGACAGGGAGAAAATAAGGAGTCAGAACCACAAGCAATACCACAACTTCCAGCAAACTTCTCTGATTTCAAATCCTTACCTGTTTCCACACAGTCACAGTTACTATGCACCGAGGTGTGCGACACCATGCAGGTATTTGAGCAGCTACAGCAGTATACAAAGGATACAGGATATCATGGCAGTTTCGATGAACTTTACGAAATGGCAAGTGCCATCAGTGAGGAAAACATCAGGTCATACCAGGACAGAAAGATACAGATGATAGTAGATGAACTGATAAGAGCCGGGGCAACAGCACAGAATTTCTATCAGATAAAAACTGAGAGTCTGGCAGAGGTTTTTTTGTTTGTCGGGGATACCGATTCATCACTGATTCCATTGATTATCAAAGTGGAACAGAAGCTAGGTGTTGCACCAAATTATGAAAAGAATCTTACATTGGTAAATGCAATTCTAACTGATGCAAGAAACTATGGAGAAAAGCAGATAAAACAAATACGATAGCTAACTAAACACTATTAAGTCAAAATTAATTGGGGACTAAATGATAGTCTAATGATTCTGAATAGATGCCTTGTAATTGGCTACAATCTCTTTGATTTTTTCAGCAGAATCCTTTGCAGTTTGTTTATCATTGTTCCCAAGAGATGCTTGACCGAAAAAAATTTCTATTACTGTTTGGACAATTTCGTAAGGCTGTAGATTATTATACATTTCAGCACCTTCTTCGTATTCTTCTACTACAGTAGCTACAAGTAGACTGCCATTGTATTTTAAAGGCTCTAGTTTTTCGTGTGGGCATGTTCTTAGTAATGCACGAGTTATACTGGAAATAGTACGAGTGGCAATAATAGGTGTTTCTGACTTAAGTCGAAGTTGAATGGTTCTATTATCTAATTGGGATACAAAAGAAAAATTTCTACCATATCGATTTGAATTAGTAGAAGAATTTGCTTCAACACAAGCATGTTTGATATCTTCAATTATTTCATCATTGAATGTGGCATTTTTATTAGATGCCGTTACATTTAGCAAATAATTATACATAAAATAATCCTCTATTCTCCTTTTATTGATTAAGCAGAATATAACATATTATTACAAAATAGTCAAATGAAAGCAGAAATAAAAACATTAAAATTATACTTGACACACCAATAATTAAAGCATAATATAAAAGCGGAAATAAAACCATTAATAATTTTGTGTGTTAAACAAAAAAACTAAGTTAAAGGAGAACATAAGAATGGAAATAAAAATTGTAGAAACTTCATTAAATCTACGAGTAGAGAAAAGAAAAGTAAATAGTGATTATCTTTTATCAAAGGATGTGGCTGAGAAACAATTAAAACTAGGAGCAGATATGTATTGTAATGTCGAGTATATGGAGTGTAATGATGCTAAATACATGGAAACATTTGACGAAGCGGGATATATTCCGTATAAAGGGCTGGATGCATTAAATCAGAGGGGGATCTTGTGCATGGTCAGAAAGGAGTATCCGGTAAGGTTAATAAATATGTTTGAAGATCCACATATGTTACACATTCAAGTAGAAAAAGATGGGAAAAAAATTGATGTCGTCACAGTCAGAATATTGGTTGCTGGTGGCAATGATGCAGATTATATCGATAGAAAGACACAATGGGATAAGATACTAGATTATATAGATTCTATTGAAAACAAGGAAAATCTATGCATAACAGGAGATATTAATCATGGAGTGATTAGCGAAAAATATAGGAATGATCAAGCACGTAGATTTTTTAATTATCAAATGTTTGCAGAATCGCTCGAGAAGAAAGATATCAAGGTGGCGCCTATAGACGGAATGAGCTATAGAGGCTATATGAAGATTGATCATTTATGTACTTCAGATAAATTGATGGTATTAGAAGCAGAGTATTTGGATGTATTTGGACAGCATAGGATAATAGGGGTGCCAGACCATAGTTTGATTGTAGCCCGTGTAGTAGCTTGATGGTGAGAATATGAAAAATGTGATAATTGCAGTTGATTTTGACGGAACCCTATGTCATGGTAATTGGCCAGACATAGGGGAACCGAATATAAGACTGATTAATAAATTGCTGAAACTACAAAGAAAGGGCTATAAGATTATTTTATGGACATGCAGGGAGGGCGAACCATTACATCAAGCAATTGAATGGTGCAAAGAATTTAATTTGGTATTTGATGCCATAAATGACAATCTGCCTGAAATAAAGAAACTGTATGGCAATAATTCGAGAAAAATCAGCTGCGACATTTATATCGATGATAGAAGCTATATTCCCAAATGGTAATAGAAGTTAAAAGATAACACTACAGGTGTATTGATTTTACTATTTGCATACAGGGATTAGAGGAAATTTCAATTATAATGTAAGGAGGTCACTTGGACATGGATATAAAATACATAGGAAGAAATATAGCAAAATTACGTAGTTCTCGAGGGTTATCCCAAGGTGACCTTGGAAAAGAAATAGGGCTAACACCAAGTGCTATATCAAATATTGAAAATGCTGTAAGTTACCCTTCTATTGATACTTTAATAAGATTTGCTAATTTTTTTCCCGTAACAATCGAGTATTTGCTGTCAAATAAGGATATTGAGCAACTAGGAGAACTTCAACTCAAATCAAAGTTGCTTACAACGGAAATGTTCTTAGTATAAGGAGTATGAGATAACAAAAGAACTTATTACGACTATCGAAGTGTGTGATATTCCAGATATAGCTGCAAGAAAAAGAGCAGTCAAAAGAATAGGATTTGCCAGTTGACAGTATTATTTGGAGGTCTAGAATGGAAAAGGATTTTATTGATGAGTTTATTTCATCGAAAGATACAAGAGCTTATCTGCATAGCATTCACCACGAATTTACAGATTTGGAGAAAGCTACTATAGTTGCAAACCACATTATGATTTCATATGAGAAAAAGGTAAAGTGGTTAGAACAGTTTATGGATGAAATAACTGATAATTCACTAAGGAATAGGATATTAAAGGCTATATCACAGATTAGGGAAGACAAGCAATATTACAATGAGAGCATGGTATGATGATTTGAAGGAAAAACTTTTGGAAGGCTATTATAGTGGCAGATATACTGTTTTGCCAAAGTGGGAGGAATAGCACTTATGAATTATTACATCAGCGATTTGCATTTATTTCATAAGAATGTAACAAGAGAAGGAAAAGATTTTGATGACCTCCCATTTGATAATTTGGACGAAATGCATTCAACAATCGAGGAAAAATGGAACAAAAAAGTGACGAATGGAGACACAGTATATATTCTTGGAGATATGGCTATGCGTGGCACGCAGGAAGACTTGATTGCATTTGTTTCCACACTCAAAGGACACAAGATTATGGTCAGAGACAATCATGATGATATTCGAGATCAGCGATATAAGCAGCTGTATAAAGGGTTATGTTTCGCTAACAGGACATCATGATTCGGGTTATCAATATAATAATCCTTATGGCAGTTACCTTGATGATAAATTAAATTCAATTTGGATGAATGAACCGGAAAATGTATACATGATGGATTGTGGATGTGGTCTTCCAAATGGAAGGCTTGCTTGTATTTGTTTGGAAACGAGAGAGAGATTTTGTGCAGAAATAACCGGATTATCATATAATAGTATTGATTTTTTGTTTAATCGAAAACTATCTGATATAGAGATAGAGATAGAGACTTTTCTGGGTGAATGCGAGAACATTCATGCAGACGTGGCTTGCAGTGGTGGTTATGAAGAGATGAGAAAGATAATAAAGGAAAAATCAGAACTTCACATTGGATGGGACTAACATTAAGGAAGGTGATTTTTATGGCTACATATGTTATTTCAGACATACATGGTCAATATGATATGTTTATAGATCTGCTTGATAAGATTCAGTTTCAGAATACCGACACACTTTATATTTTAGGGGACATACTTGACCGGGGACCACATCCAATAAAGACCATTATGAAACTTATGGAAATGCCCAATGTTATATGTATAGTTGGCAACCATGAGTATATGGCGTTAGAATGTCTGGAATTTTTGATGAAGGAAATTACAGATATGTCCATAGAGGAATTGGATGAAAAAATGCTGGATAATCTTGTGACCTGGCAATATAACGGAAGCAAATCAACAATTGATGAGTTCAGACAATTAGATTCAGAGACCAGGCGAGATGTGATAGATTTTATAAAGGATTTTCTGATATATGAAGAGATAGCGGTAAATGGCAAAAACTATCTTTTGGTTCATGCAGGATTAGGAAACTATTCGTCGGATAAGGACATAGAGGACTATTCTATTTACGAGTTAATCTGGACAAGGGCGGACTATGATGTGCAGTATTTTAAGAATACTTATGTTGTAACAGGACATACACCTACGCAGATGATAGAGGATAATCCACATCCGGGTTATATTTATCGCAGAAACAAGCATATAGCAATTGATTGTGGAGCATCCTATCCTGGAGGAAGGCTGGCAGCCTTATGTTTGGACACTGGAAAAGAATATTATTCATCATCAAAGAGAGATGAGCAAAACGAATTGATTTAAAAGTTGGATTTGGCAGTTAGCTTTTGTAAATCGGAAAGAATGGGAATTTATGACATAGCAAAGCTGACGTAAATAAAAAAGAGATAGAGGAAATGTCGATTCTGCTATCTCTTTTTTTATATTGTTATGGCATATTTTGTAGGACATTACTTAAGCAAAGAATTGTCAGGTCTGGACAGAAGCTTGTTACGATAGCTATCTGCCAGCTCCGTTTTATGCCATCTTGCATACAGGTTATACAGATACTTATAAACTGACTTCGTATATTCGTTATCAGTCCCCATAACATCTGTGATTATTGTTTCAGCAGAAAGCAGATAAGTCTCTGCTTTTGCAGGGATTCCCTCTGATAGAGCAAGTACACCATTCATAAACTGGCAGATACCATAGTCAAATGTCTGTGAGCCTTCATGCTCTAATACAGTATTCTCATAGAGTGTAAGAACCTGTGCAGCCATGTCATAATCCTTGGCAAGTATGAGCATATTTGTAAGGTTTATGAGCTGCTGTAGCAGGTCGTGGGACTCCATAAGTCCAAGTTCGTTATGCTGGCTGCGGATGGAGATTGCCTTTTCCAAAACAGTTGCAGCGTCAGAAGGCTTTTTCATCAGTACATAAATATTGGACAGATTATTATACAGGTTAGAGAGCAGATTTACAGTACGTAGGTCTGCTTTTTCGCTGTCAAGAATGATAGGATTCTTGCTGGCTTTGACGTTTGTTGTTTCCAATCTGCTAATGCCATAATAATTCTTAGAAATAACGCAGATGCAACAAGTGAAGGAGATAAGCTGTCTGCATTGACATAGAGATCATTTCTTGTTTGTGCCTATGGAGGATTAATAGAACCCATTTCATCCGGTCAGGAAGAATAGGAGAGGTTATGGCAGAAGGATTACAAAGGAGAATTGAATATTCCGATTTAAAATTTATCAGTTCCTTTGCCATGGAAAAGATCCTTGATTTTCAGACATGGGAGGAGCCAGGGGAACATGCCAGAGGAAACTTTCGACTTCTGTTGTCAGAAAATGAGACAGGCGAAGTTCTTCGGGAGTCTCAATGGATAGAGACTGATGCAGGTTATAA
>ERZ857629.188-NODE-188-length-94677-cov-5.084526_pt1 | contig 94677 bp, 78 predicted proteins | sample MGYA00519700_ERZ857629 | MGnify/ENA primary metagenome ERZ857629 (study PRJEB31778, sample SAMEA3449351) | human gut metagenome | biome: human gut; feature: human-associated habitat; material: faeces | place: United Kingdom | collected 2010/2012 ... | reverse complement strand
GACCTGTCCTTTATGTCGTCATACGACAGACCTACGGTCGTAACAGCCTCTTTTACTCTCTTCTTTATCTCTGCGTCGTCGAGTCCGATGTTTTTCGGCCCGAATCCTACGTCCCTCTCTACCGTTTCGTCAAAAAGTTGATACTCGGGGTACTGAAACACCATCCCCACCTTGGAGCGAAGTTTTTTGTAATCGTACTTAAGCGACAAATCTATACCGTCGACTATCAACTTACCGCTCATAAGCTTGGTAAGCCCGTTAAAATGACTTACCAAAGTGCTTTTGCCGCTACCCGTATGTCCGACTATGCCCAAAAATTCGCCGTCGTCTATGGTAAGCGTAATGTTCTTTAATGCGACTTTTTCGTACGGAGTCTTCGGGGAGTACGTATAACTCAAATCTTCTATAACAATCGACATAACTCCTCCGTCAACTCTCTAACAGTATATACGTCGCCGATCGGCATACCGCCTTTTCGTAATCTGTCGGCTATTCTTATTGCCGGCGGCATATCCAATCCCCTGCCCGAAAGCAGTTCTCCTTTGGTCAAAACTTCTTTTCCGCCGCATAGAATCGCCTCTCCGTCATCAAGCACTATAATTTTGTCTGCCATCGCCGCTTCGTCCATAAAGTGCGTAATGGTTATAACCGTCATGCCCTCTTCTCGATTAAGCCTGGTTACTATGTCCATAATTTCCCGTTTCCCCTTGGGGTCCAACATGGACGTCGCTTCGTCCAAAACCAGAACTTCCGGACGTATCGCCAATATTCCGGCGATAGCGACTCTTTGTTTTTGACCGCCGCTGAGACGAAACGGATCTCGCTCTCTGTACTCGTACATGCCTACGCTCTTTAACGCCTCGTCCACCCTTCTTCTTATTTCCTTAGGCTCTAATCCGAGATTTTCCGGGCCGAAAGCCACGTCGTCCTCTATAATGCTGGCTACAGTCTGGTTGTCGGGATTTTGGAACACTACTCCCACTTTTTTGCGTATTTCGAATATATTATCGCTTGCGCTGCCGCCTACATTGTCGCTTACGGTATTCATTCCGTCCACAGTAACAGTACCGCTTTGCGGAAGCAATAAGCCGTTCAAAAGTTTGGCTACCGTGCTTTTGCCGCTGCCATTATGTCCGACAAGGGCAACAAACTCCCCCTTTTCGACGCAAAACGACAAGTCTTTAATCGCCACGACTTCGGATGCAGACCCTCTGTTGTACGCATAGCGCACGTTTTTTAACTCTACGAAACTCATTTGCGTACATTTTAGCATAACCGAAAGGGAAATTCAACAGTTATAGACGGGCTAAAAAGATTTTTTAATAAAAATTCACCTTTGCCTATTTTAATTGTTGCATTTTTTTATGTCCTATGATAAAATAAATTTAAGATATTTATTATTTCGTGAGGTGTTATGGCTAAAGTTATAGCAGTAGCTAACCAAAAAGGCGGCGTGGGCAAAACTACCACTTGCATAAACTTGTGCAGTTTTGTGGCGGCTATGGGCAAAAAAACTTTGCTTATAGATATAGACCCGCAAGGTAACGCAAGCAGCGGCGTAGGAGCAGACGTGGCGAAAGACTCGCTTACCATATATAACGTGCTTGTGGGAGATTGCAAAATAACCGATGCGATTCGTCCGTCTTGCGTAGACAATATGGACGTATTGCCGTCGAATATCGATTTGGCAGGAGCTGAAATAGAACTCGTAGAAGTTGCCGAAAGAGAAAAGGTTTTGCGCAAAAATCTTTCCCCTCTCAAAAACAAATACGACTACATTTTTATAGATTGTCCGCCTTCACTTGCTCTTTTGACTGTCAATGCGCTTACAGCGGCTGACAGCATTCTCATCCCCATACAAGGCGAATTTTTTGCTTTGCAAGGTCTGAGTCAGCTTATGAACACCATCAAGCTCGCAAAAAAATATCTTAATCCTTCTCTCGAAGTAGAAGGCGTACTTCTTACCATGTACGACGGAAGAAGCAACCTCGTAGCAAGCGTTACTTCGGAAATAGTGAAATACTTCGGCAAAAAGGTATTTACTCACAGAATTCCACGTAACGTCAAACTCGGAGAAGCACCGTCATACGGTATGCCTATAATGCAATTCGAACCTCGATGCGCCGGCGCAATGGCGTACAAAGCATTTGCGGAAGAATTTTTGGAACGCAACAACGACAGCTACACAAAGATAGAAAACATGGGTTCGCTTAGAAAAAAAGCGGACAAACGGTAACTGCCTATGGGTAACGATTTCTTCGCAAAAAAGCCGTTAGTTCATAAACGCCCGAAATTGGCTTATTTTAAGGTAAACGAACCTGAGAAAAACTTCGTCAGTCACGATTCCCCTGAGATTTTGTTTGTAGCCGGCGGAAGCGGCAGAATAGACGTATTCGGAGGTCAGTATCCGCTGAGAAGCGGCGACGTTATAGTCATAAGCAAAAACGTCGAACATTCGATATACATGTTCGAATCGGACGATGCAGAATTTTATGCTATCGGGCTAACAGACTTCGAACTTATGGGTATGCCCGAAAACACGATTATCGAACAACCCTATTGCATTGCTCCGACAAAGGATCGTGCGGAAATAATTAAAGCGTTGTTTAGAGCCATTCGTTTAGAAGAGGACGAACGCCAGTCGTGCAGCAAATCCATAGAAGAAGATTTGCTTAACGTTATAATGATAAATGCGATACGTTTTTCGGTATACGATATGGGGATAACGTATTCAAAAAACAAGGCGTTTTTTGAAGCCAAAGATTATATCGACAAAAATTACACGAAAATAGTCAGCATCGAAAGCGTTTGTGAACATCTTAATATTAACAAATTCTATCTTACTCATATCTTTAAAGAGCAAATCGACATGCCCCCTATAAAGTATCTGATCTATAAGCGTATGGAGCATGCCAAGCAGTTACTTATCAGTGATAACGGGATGTCCATCAATGAAATAGCTGAGGAGTGCGGCTATTCGGACACGGCTTATTTTTGTAGAGTATTCAAAAAGACCGTCGATATCACCCCCTTACAATACAAAATAAAACATCTCAGGCGAAACAAAAAACCTACCCGAAAGTAATCGGCAAGCTACGTGCGTAATACCGCTTTATGGAGAAAAATATGGATACGTATTTATATTTTGTAGACAACAAACCCTATCTTAATATCACTAACAAATGCAGCAACGACTGCGATTTTTGTATCAGACACGACAGACAATCTATGGACGGTCAGCGTCTGTGGCTTACCGACCAAATGCCTTCGGCGCAGAAAATAATCGACTCTTTCCCTGCAGACCTCGACTACAAACAAGAATTTACCTTTTGCGGGTTCGGCGAACCTACCGAAAATCTTCCTGCGTTTTTGGAAGTAGGCAAGTTCATAAAGAGCAAGGGCGGCAAAGTTAGACTTAATACCAACGGTCAAAGCGATTTGATTAACGGAAGAAGCACGGCAAAAGAGATTTGCGAAGTTGCCGACTCAATAAGCATAAGTCTAAACGACTGTACTGCCGAAGAGTACGACCGACTTTGCCATTGCAAATTTGGCTTAAAAGGTTTTGACGCTTTGCTGAAATTTGCCGAAGAGTGCGGTAAGTGCGGCTGCTCGGTCGCCATGTCCGTAGTTGACGTTATCGGCGAAGAAAAAATACAAAAATGCAGAGAAATATGCGAAAAACTCGGCGTAAAACTTAGAGTAAGAACATATATTCCCCTTTCGCAATACTAAAACGGCGACGTGCGATTCGAGATGCAAATTTCGCAGCCTGACGTAACCGCAGATTAAGGTCATGCAGAGTAAACCTTTTAGTCCCGTACTCTGCGGATTAAATTGTATACAAGTATTTATTCGTTACAAAACGACTTGTGCCAACCTCTATTTTATAATAATTTAATCATAAAAAAAGCAATTTCGGTTATGGATGCCCCCATTATCGAATTGCTTTTTTATTTTCGCACATTTTGTGCCTAATATATTTTATTTTCAACTAAAACAATTGTGCAAAATACTTCGCCATTTTACACACACCTCGACTAATACTGTATAGATAAAAATGGGTTGGCTTGAAAATTCGAATACTTTTCAATGCAATCGAGCGCCGTTTCTTTGCGTTCGACTCGCTTTTGACAATCAAGCAATCGCCCACTCCTATTACGCTTAAATATGCGACTTTTTGTCAAAGTCGTCAAAGGCTTTATAATATCCAATAATCGAGACCTAATTAAAAAGCCTTATAAATAGCCATTTTTTCTTATAGAATAATAAAAAACTTCGATTTTCTACTTGTGAAATCGTTAGCTTATGATATAATAATGGTGTAGATAATTAAACCATTTATTAAAAAGTAGGTGTTTTGTATGGCTAAAAACATAACTATGGACGAACTTTTAACTATAATAGATAGTCTTCCATATAATAAATTCAAAGAAATCATTGACCATTACTCTGCTACTAATAAGGCTGACTTCGAAAACGAAATGGAACTTATGGTTACAGCAGTCTTCAGCAAAAGTTATTAAAACTTGGTATTAACTCAACTTGCCCTTATTGTGTTTCTGACAGAGTTATTAAAAAGGGTAAAAGAAAACATATTCAGGTTCTTTTATGTAAGGACTGTAATAAGAAATTCACACCATTCACTAATACCATTTTAGAGAAAACAAGATGGCATTGGGATATATGGATTAAAGTCTTAGAGATGACTATTAATAACTACCCTATTCAATCTAGGCACTACAAGATTGATGAAGAAGATTTAGAAGCTATTAAGGCTGGCAAATATATCTAAATATGCATAATAATAGAGCATCCCGAAAAGGATGCTCTATTTCTGTATTATTGTTCAAAACGGTGAAGAATGTTAATTCGTTCTTGAGTTTTGGCTTCAATTAATTTCATATAATTTTCCATATATGTCCAATCAGGAACACCTAAATTTGTTACAGGCAAGTTTATAAGTAAATTAGGAAGTATTTTACTTGAAATTTGGTCGGCATAATCACCACTTAAACTTGCTTTCAAAGCTGTCACTAAAAACAAGTGAATAAAATGATTGTCTCTTAATTTTTCATTTTTTAATTGTAAGCAATGCACTTTCATATCTAAAGATGCTTTATATGGATGGTAAAAAACTGTTTTTAAGAAAGATACACTTATGAAGTTTTCGAATACTCTATAGTCTTTATTATTCTCATTAACAGAATAATACCCACTTATCCCATTATTAAAGTTTGTTACAGTAATTCTTGGAATATTCCCATCGGTTAAGTCCTTTTTATTGATACTAGCACCAGTAGGAACCTGTAGTTGTTTTTTTTCTTCAATAGTGACAAACAAATCTTTTATTTCAAAACATCCCCAATTAGTAGTATCAATTAAAGATTGATTACCCTTCACACTTGATAGCACATCTATTCTTTTTGTGCTTTTTCTTCTATTGATTCCATATATTCTTCCATATATGTCCAATCAGGAGTTCCAGCATCATCTATTGGAAGTAGTATAGAAAAATCAGTAGTCATATGTCTATTAAGTTCATCTTCAAATGCTTTATAATACATTCTACTTTCCTTGAATATTACAAAAGAAATATATCTTTTTACATAATCGGGCATATCCCACTTAGGTATCAATACATTAACATTCTGGCTAGTATAGAAATCGTTTCCTTGAATAAAACAAGAACCTAAATACTCTCCACCTAATGCTATTGTCATGCTTCCAGCTTTATAAGGTTCAACCCCATCAATTTTATCAACAATACAAGAAATTCCATTATTGTTATTACTTCTGCTAACAAAATCAATCTCTGGATTAATAACAGACATTTTTGATTTGTCGAATTTATTTCCAGCATCTATTGAAAATAAAAGGTCATCATATAGATTGAATCTTTTCCATCCTGTTATGTCAAGTTTGTTATTCATCAGAACCACCACCTTGAACTTGAATAGAAATGATGTTTGTTTCATCATCTGTTAAAACATCACTCAAATACATTACTTCATTAGCTAATTTATCTGAGAAAGCTTTCTTGTCTATATTTTCCTTATACATCAAATAGTCCATCATATTTCTGATGAAATCTTCTTCATAAATTTCAAAAGGCTTTTCATCTTTTTGATAGCTTAAACATTCAGACGGCTTAATCCATTTTACACTATCATGACCAGACTGTTTACGAATAATTTCTACCCACATATCTTCAATGGCTTCCCATTTATGCTTAATGTCTTGCCTTCCTTGATTTTTCACTCTTTCCAATCCGTCATCTTCAATATAACAAGTGAAAATTTCAGAATTGTCTTGTTTATAACCACACTCAAATATGAAGATAGAAACCGTTACACCTTCATCAAAAGTCTTTTCAGGCAATTTGATTATCTTAAGCAATCTATGCTTTGCAAACACATCTTTTCTCCACTTTTCACTAAATTTCTCTAGTTTTTTATCAGGGAGTAAAAAGGCTGCTTTTGTTCCTTTTGGACAATTATTTAATACATTTTGAATAATTATATGTGGCTGGCATTTACGTTCATATGGAGGGTTCATAAGCACTTTTGTGATATTTTTTGATTTAATCCAGTCACAGGCTTCTTGGCTTCTGGAATCCATTTGTTCTAAGTTAGTTTTTCCATCTTTATGTATCAACATATTAGCACAAGCCAAAGAAAAAACCCTTTTATCGATTTCAATACCATATAATTGATTAGCCATGATTTTTTTAGCTTTATTGGTTGTAATCCCACCAGCTTCATTAATCATATTTGCCATTGCTTTCGTTAAAAAAGCACCAGAACCACAGGCAGCATCAAGAACAACGTCATCCATATTCACTTCTATTAAACGATACATAAGAGAAGTTATATGGTCAGGAGTGAAAACTTGTCCATTTTCAGATTTACCTTTGTATCGATTAAACTCATTAAAGAAGATGCCCATTACATCTTCACCATTCCAATTCTTGGAATTTATCAAATTGGAAATAACCTCAACATTTTCAATGAAATCATCTATAGCCTTTTGGTTGTTAGTGATATTCATTTGAATTCTTGAATACATATCTATTAAAATTTGAAGCTTTTCATTTTGCTTTTTGGCTTCTTCCAAAGATTTTGATAATGTATTAAGGATTGTAAAATGGAATAAATCATAATCCATTCCTTTATTTAATGGTGCTCCATATCTTTTTGCTACTAATGCACAAGCCGTAAAAATCATTCTGTCATAATAATCATTTACCCCAAAATTATAATGTAACAGATTATTGATTTTCATAGTTGTTAAATATATTTGTTTGGTATTTATCTCATCATTTGAAAACAAGTCTAAGTAATAGTTAGCATTTTGAAGAGCTTTAGGAGCATTTTTGAATTCTTCTTTATTTAGGAATATTCTCTGTTCTATTCCGTTATAAAGAATTCCAACAACATTTTTATATTTAGTGTTTGCTATTTCTACATTTTCAAGTAGTTCATCAACATGCTTTTGATTTGATAAATCTTCTTGGTTTGATTTTGTTTCTAATATAATAGCAACATCATTTGTATTCTTAGGAAAATACCATCCATCAGGTTTATGATTATTTTTCTTACAATCAAATCCTAATTGCTTAAAAGTATATATCTGACCTGTTCCTTTTTGCGCGTTAGCTTCAGGCTTATCAAACCCTAAAATTTGTTTTGCACCAGGAATAAATTCAGAGCCATTGATATATCCATCTCTGACTTCATCTTCATAAACTTTTATTCTAGCCATAACAATATGACCTCCTTTGTAATTTGTGAGTATATATTATTCTTTAACATTATACTTCTAGAGGTATAATGTTAGCCAAAATATAACGGCACTAAGACCGTTATATTAAAAAATTAGCAGTTATTCTTTTGAATTAACTGTAATGCTTTATATCCCTTATCAGTAATAGCATATTTGCCCCTTTTACCATTGAAGTAGGTTATAAAACCATTATCCATAAGTTCATTAAGCAGCTTATTTGTTTTCAGTTTTGAAAAGTGTGCTATATCAGCAATTTCCTGTTGTGATAACGGAACATAGAAATCATCTTTTACTTTTATCTGGTTATCACAAAGCAGTTTGAGTATGTCATATCTATCATTTGAAAAGAATTCTAATGTAAATTCCATTATTGCACCTCCAAGTGAATATAACTATCTATATTAGATTATACTATAAGATTTCTAGAAAAACAACTTAAAAGTGTAATTTTTTATAATTTAATGGTTTTACACGAATATTTTGTAATTACCCTCTTGTGCACAGATAAAAAATGATGTATAATATAACAATTAATAAAATATCATTTTCTCAACGAGAAAGACAATAAAAAGGCATAAATAACACTAAATGTTGTTATCTATGCCTTTAATTATGCCTATTTAAGCCATATTTTGTGTTTTATTAGTTAGGTCTCACTAAATGGATATATAACAAAGGCTTATTTCGGATAAGTCCGGCAAAAAGTTTTTATAAAGTATTCGGAACGTTTTTCAGTTTCTTTGTTTAAGGCATCGAACGTCATCTTTTCGGCAAGCGTTTGTTCGCCCGAAAATAGATTTACCCCCAGTCCCAGCCTGTTTCCTTCTATTTTGTATCCCATAGAAGCCAAAATGGTCGGAAACAAATCGAGCGAAGTAAAGATTCGATTATACTTAGCGTCATTATCAACGGACATCGCAGGATTTATAAAGCAATTATAAACTCTGCGATCACTTTGCGCAACGCCTTCAAAAATACATGTATCCGATCGTAGATGATCTCCAATAATGACTATAGTGGTGTTTTCATAAAAATCCTGCGCTTGTACCCACTCTATAAACTCATTAAGCAGAGCGTCAGCGCAAGCAATAACATTTGCGGTCTTATTATCGTATATTTTCGGACAGTGCTCGCACTCGTAGCCGCCAATAGGGTGCGTATCTACGGTTAGCATAGTAAAATTAAACGGTTCGTCTTTGTTTGCCAATTCACCTATTTCATTTTTCGCTATATCATAAAGCGTTTTGTCATCAAAACCCCACCATTTAAAGTCGTCTTTGTTTACAACCTTTCTTTCTACGGCAGTATTATAATCGTATATAACGTAATCGCCATGCGACTTAAAGAACTTGTCTCTGCCCGCAAACTTTATGTCCGAGCCGCAAAGAAATCCCAAATTATAATCTTGTTCTTGCAAAAAATCGCCCATGCCGTATGCGCCTTCTGCGAAGCCGTCCTCGAAATCCTCGCCTATTTTGAACGCCCACGGCAAACCCGTCGACGTAGCAAAAAGCGTCGCCATAGTCCAGTTGGTCGCATTAAGCTGCGTTACCCCGCCCAACAATTGTTTATCGCTATCCGGGAAATACGCTTTATCCGAAAAGCTGACGTTTTCTGCCGCCAGTCTCGTAAGATTGGGTATGTAATTGTCCTTGCAAAAACCGCCTTCCTCCTTCGACGCAGCGGAAGTTTCCATACTCTCAAGGTATATAACTATTACGTTTCGTTTATTCTCGGCTTCTATCTTTACATTACGAGGATCTATGTATTCGTTTTGATAAATATCTGTCTTTTGCAGTTTTACGCTTACAAAGTCGTATACTCCGTAGCCGACGCTAACATACGCCATATTTCCGAAGAAGAGCATAATAGCCAACACGCAGCTAGTTATTCGCATTGCTCTTATCTTCGTCCCGCTGTTTTCGCCGTTCTTCTCGCTACTCTTCGCCCATATTCTGTCGCAAACAACCACCGCTACGGCAATCAGCGCCGACCCTACTATAAACGGAAGACAGAACAAAAACGCTTCCTTTATAATACCGGTATTCATACCCTCGTTATTTCCGAAGATACTGTAAACTGTCGGCGCAAGGTTAAGATTATATGTTTTTAGCCCCCAGTAGGCAACGGCAAAAATAATCGCATCGAATACTATCAAAAAAAATACGATTATACGATATACTATTCCGTTTACTGAAGTCTTGTTTTTCATCTATCGTTTCTCTTAAAATACCGCTACTCGCTTCGTCGATAACACATTATACGAAACGCACGACAACAAAGTCAAGCATTTAAGCTTTTGAATTCTAACGCAACTCTTGCAATACCCGTATATGGTAGCAAAAATCATATAACGATTAAAAATTTTTATAACTATCACACTTTTAAAAAGAAAATATTTCCGTAACCCGTCCTTAGGCGCATGGCTAAGGTAAATGTGTCGCTTTTGCAAGCAAAGCTATATCGTTACCTAAAATTAACTCTGTTGCCTCAGTAAAAGACTCGACTTTATCCTGTCATATTTCGATTCCGAGCCGTGAAGCAAAAGGCTGCAAAACAATAAATCTACGTTAATTGCAAATTTATAATTTCTACAATACTTAAGTTTTATACGCAGTTTTATTTTTATAACCTCCTTACAGCAATGCAGCAAATTTTACCCCCTGCATGCAGCCGATACAAGTACAGCGCAAACACAAATATATCTCAAAAAAACTATCTTGAATCAAATCGAAATAGCTTTTTGCAATAAATCAATATAATATTAAGCGCAAATTAAATGTACTTAGTCATAAAAATTATTCCCACTCAATCGTAGCAGGCGGCTTGGATGTAATATCGTAAACAACTCGGTTAACGCATTTAACCTCGTTGACGATGCGATTACTTATTTTCTCCAAAACATCGAAAGGTATTCGAGCCCAATCCGCAGTCATTCCGTCAACGCTGGTTACGCCTCTTAGCGCAACCGTATAGTCATAAGTACGAGCATCCCCCATTACGCCGACGCTTCGGCAGGAAGTAAGCACTGCAAAATACTGCCAAATCTCGCTATCCAATCCGGCGTTTGCTATTTCCTCCCTATAGATATAATCGGCGTCTCTGAGTATTTCCAATTTCTCTTTGGTAATATTGCCTATAATTCGTATGGCAAGACCGGGTCCGGGAAAAGGTTGTCGCATAACTATTTTTTTGTCAAGTCCGAGTTCGAATCCCAACTTGCGCACTTCGTCTTTAAACAAATCTCTAAGCGGTTCTATAATTTCCTTAAAATCGACCACGCTCGGTAACCCGCCTACGTTGTGATGCGACTTTATCGTAGCCGAATTTCCCAATCCGCTTTCGATAACGTCGGGATAAATTGTTCCCTGCACCAAATAATCTACTTTGCCTATCTTCTTTGCCTGTGCCTCGAACGCTCTTATAAACTCCTCGCCTATTATTTTACGTTTTTTCTCCGGCTCGGTTACGCCCGAAAGACGATTTAAGAATTGTTCGGATACGTCCAGCGTAATAAGATTCATTCCCATCTCTTCGCCGAACACTCTTTTTACTTCTTCCGCTTCGTTTTTACGCAATAAACCGTGATCCACGAAAACGCATATAAGACCGGGGCAAGCCTTGTGAATAAGCGTCGCAGCAACCGCACTGTCAACGCCGCCGCTTAATGCGCACAGAACTTTTTTGTCGCCAATTTTTTCTTTAAGCGCAGCTATTTGCCTTGCTGCGAAATTTCCCATAGTCCAATCGCCGACCGCACCGCAAACCTCGTACAAAAAATTCCTCAACATCTGCATGCCGTACTGCGTATGCATAACCTCCGGATGAAATTGCACGCCGTAAACTTTTTTCGATTCGTTTTCCATAGCGACTACGGGGCAGGTGTCCGTCTTTGCCGTTACTTTGAATCCTTTTGGAAGTTTGTCTATGTAATCGGTGTGGCTCATCCAACATACCGAACCTGACGGAATCCCTTTAAAAATTTTGCCCGATTCGCCCTTTAACGTTTGTTTTCCGTACTCTCTCGCTCCGCCGACAACCTCGCCTTCGAAAAGTTTTGCAATAAGCTGACATCCGTAACATATGCCGAAAACGGGCGCAATCGAAAATATTTCTTTGCTGACTACGGGAGCATTCTCTCCGTAAACGCTGTTAGGTCCCCCGGTAAAAATAATACCGATAGGATTTTTACTTTTTATTTTCTGTATGTCCGTATTGTACGGCAAAAGTTCGCAGTACACGTTAAGCTCACGCACTCTGCGCGCAATAAGCTGATTGTACTGTCCGCCGAAATCTAAAATTACTACAGTTTGCTGCATAATAATCTCCTCTGTCGGAATTATAGCATTTTTTGTGCGGCATAGGCAACTGTTTGTCTTCCGTATACGAATATTTATCGCACTAAGACTCCCGGACGGTATACTGCGCTTGCGTTATATACGCTAAGGGTGATATAATTAAACGGATCGGACACCACAAAAACGGAGGGCGTATGAATGACCGAATACTACAATTCTTAACAGACAATAAAGACGACAAGTATGCCGACTTTCAGCGCACTCTTATTACATCGGCTTATCCGATTATAGGAGTGCGAACGCCTCTGTTAAAAAAAGAAGCGGCAATTATTTGCTCGGATACGAAAATATCCGAATTTCTCGACGATTTACCGCACGTTTATTTTGAGCAATTCGCTTTACATTCGTTTGTGCTGTCAAAAGAAACCGATTTCGATACCGCCGTATTTCGTCTCAAAGAACTCCTTCCGTATTTAGATAATTGGGCATTGTGCGACCAACTGAAAATTAAATGCTTTGGCAAAAATATCGCAAAGCTACCGCCTCTCATAGATGAATTTTTGAGTTCGAATCACACTTATACAATACGGTTTGCAATAGGTTTGCTTATGAGTTACTTTCTCGACGAATATTTTTCGGAGGAATGTCTCAATAAGGTTTGTAATGTAAAAAGCGAAGAGTACTATGTAAACATGATGCGTGCCTGGTACTTTGCTACCACTCTTGCGAAACAGTATCATTCCACCATAAAATTATTGGAAAGCGGCTCGCTGGACAAATGGACGCATAACAAAACAATTCAAAAAGCAATCGAAAGTTACCGCATAGCAGACGCTCGGAAGACATATTTACGTTCGCTAAAAATCAAATAATGCGTCTTTTTGCCTGTCAAACGACGTCAACAAACCGAGTTTTTCTGTAATAGATTATAAAACCGCCCGCAAAATTACCTACGATTAATGATTATCCGGAGTTTGCAAATAAATTCGAGCGGCTATATTATGCAAAAGCACGGAGACGCAATTACGCAAAGAAGCGCAATACGCTTGCTTTTTGGTAAAGTAAATGTTATACTACAGTATAAGGAAAATGCGATTCGGCTGCGAATTACGAAATCACTTATAGAGGAGAATTAGATATGGAGAAATTCAAAAACGTGACAGTTTTCGATCATCCGCTTATAAAACACAAAATCGCTATTTTGAGAGACGAAAAAACCGGCATGAAGGAATTTAGAGAGCTTATCGAAGAAATAGCTACGCTTATGACGTATGAAGCCTTCAAAGACGTTCCGACAAAAAAAGTGATGGTTAAAACTCCGTTAGAAGAAACAGAACAAACGGTTGTAGTAGAAAAATCCATCGTTTTGGTTCCTGTGCTGAGAGCCGGTTTGGGCATGGTTAACGGGGTTCACGTACTGTTCCCCACCGCCAAAGTAGGACATATAGGCATGTTCCGCAACGAGGAAACTTTAGAACCTCAGGAATATTATTGCAAACTTCCCGACGGCGTTGAAGACAAACTCGTAGTCGTACTCGATCCTATGCTCGCAACCGGCGGCAGCGCAATCGCCGCCATAAACCAGCTCAAAAAACGTGGGGTTAAAAACATAAAGATGATGTCTATAATCGCCGCTCCCGAAGGCGTAAAGGCGCTTGCTTCGGCTCATCCCGACGTCCAGATTTACGTGGCAACGGTGGATAGAGAACTCAACGAAAACGGCTACATACTCCCGGGCTTGGGCGATGCCGGCGACAGACTTTTCGGCACCAAATAATTTTTGACGATACGCCGCTTAAAGCGTTATCTATAATAAAAAAGGAGGTTATTATCTGAATCATGGATTACATAAAGAGCTTAAGTGAAATAGTCAGCGAAAATATGGGTAAAGAAATTACCCTTACCGAACAAACTACTTTTGACGATCTCGGATTCGATTCCTTGGATAAGGTAGAATTGCTCATGGCAGTAGAAGACAAATTCGGCTTCACTTTCCCCGACGACGTTATGGCAAATAACGTAGCCGAGCTTATCGAAGTTATTAAAAAGAGCGCTAAATAAACTACGTTATATTTATAAATGTAAAGCGACGGATACCATATCCGTCGCTTTTTTGTTATAGAAGAAACTCTTTGCTTACGCTGTTTTTGAACGCCGCTTAACTCCGTTATATTCCTTCCCTCGTATCCGCTCAGCTCCACTGCTGCAAGAGCCTCTTTAACTCGTAGCTCGGTATCTTTTTTCCCCTGAATACTTAGTCCCAAACGCACGTTTTCTCCTACGCCTAACATCGGCAATAGGTTGAACTCCTGAAATACGAAGCCGCAGTATCCGTTGCGGTAACCGTCAAGTTCCTTTTCGCCGAACTTAAGAATGTCGTTTCCGTCTATAACTACTCTCCCGCTATCCGCTTTATCCAATCCGCCGAGTACGTTAAGCAACGTTGACTTTCCGCTTCCCGACTTTCCTAATACAAAAAACATCCCTTTGTCCGGCAGGCAAAACAGACGTTATCCAATGCCTTGACTTCGCCACCGCCCTATGTATACGACTTACATACGTTGCGAATTTTTATCATGCCTTTCACCTCAAAAACCGAAGGTTGTTTTTCGGGTTGATTATGCGTTAAAAAATCTTTAATTATTTGCGAGCAAATTACGCTTTTTCTTATAGTAACATATAAGTACGGTTCGGTCAATAATAAAACGTGATTATCTGCCTTTCTCCCGGCGCTACACTTTTGCATAATCACATCTGTTTATTAAATTCATCGGGAATAATATTAAAACGCTAAAAAAATCCGCTTTCGACAAGGAAAGCGGATTTTTTGTTATCTTACATAAATGCCTTATGCAGCTGCTTTATTTAAGTTTTCCTTGAACTGCAGATAAGCTTCGTAATTGGATATCGCTCTAACGTCGGCAAGCTCGATAAGTTCGTCGAGTTTTGCAATTCTCTCTTCTAAGCCAACCGTAGCTGAGCTGTTTAATATCTCTGCGATTTCGGCAGTTGCAACCATGCTTGCGCCTTGTCTGAATCCTACGCCGGCGGTAAGGTAATAACTGTTAAGAGCGATTGTACCTTCGATTTGCGGATTGTAAATAGCAATGTACGCTTTTGCTTCGTCGCTCAAGCCTCCGTATACTTCATCGTACAAAGCGTAAATCTCATTATACAAATCGATCATTTCTTGCACGCCCATATGACAACCGTACTGCATCGAAAGAAGCGTCTGGGTATATTCTTCGGCTTGCTCTGTAAGCTTTGTAGCCACTACTTTGCTTGCTCTCGCAAGTTCGAGTTCTACTGCAGCCAAAGCGTCTGCGTCAACAGCAGCCACAAACTTGTTTTGCTGCGACTTTAACGCCAAAACTTTCTGCATATAAGCTATCGCCTCTCCCATAGTCATGGCGAGAAGTTCATCCTCCGAAGGCGCAACTATTGCTTTAGCAGTCTCGTTCCATGCCTTAACGGTTTCTGCCTGGGACTCGCTTGCCTTTAAAACGAATGCGCTCATCGTTTCGGCATAAGCGATGTCCAGATATTCTCTTTGCAAATCGGTAAACCCAAAGTATCTGGTTATAAGACCGGCAATATCCTTATCCGCTTTGTAATCTTCTACCCACTTGTCTGCGGCTTTCTTGTCGGTATTATATAATTTCGCATAATATTCATCGAAGCTTTCCTTGGTCCAACTACCCTTCTCGTAATTATAAACAAGAGCTTTTTGGGAATCGGTCAAAGCTTCGTACATAGCCTTTACCTCGGCAATCTTAGCATTAAATTCTTGCTCCGTAGCGGGGAAGAAATACTCAAACTCTTCGATAGCTTCTCTCACCTTAGCGGCTTCTACGTCATCCTCAAAAGCTTTAGCGGCATTATGGATATACTTATAATCGCTCATATCTGCGCCGCTGAAGGCTATTCTCAAAATTTCGGTTTCACCGTATTCCTTTCCTTTGATAACAACTTCGTCCATTTCAACGTCATATCCGCGAATGATCAAAGCCGCATTGCCGTCCGTAAGCGAAATTTGCATACCTATGTACGAAATAGGTCTGTACAATCCGGTGATGGGCATTACCATTACGCCCATAGGTCCTACATTCTTAAATATCAATTCGTTAAGCATGGGAGATAAGAACATATTTAATAAGGATGTAATGTCGTCGACAAGCTTAATCTCTACGGTATCGTTAGAGATATTTACGGTAAATAATGCGCCGAGAAGGCTCATGATTTCCGAGGGATCAATTTCCGTATCGCCGATTTCTCCAAGGTCAACCTGAGGCAATTCGAGTTTCGATACGAAAACAGGTCTGCTTACCTGAACTTCCTTTGTTATTTGATTACCTTCCGCATCTACGCCGTCGGCAATCGTTTCGGTAACGTAATTTACCGCCATAAAGTAAAGTTCGCCGTTTTCGAACACAATGTTAAGCGTGTCCGCACCGGATGCAACTCCGATCCAATCGGGAAGTTCCATACCGAACATACCGGCAAGTCCCAACATCGATTTTATATTTTCATCGAGGGTTATCGCAACTTCAACCTTGAGTGCCTTAGCCGGGTTGGTTACGTTAGTATCATAAGTAACCGCTATCTGCGCATCCACGCCGAGAGCGAATTCCTCCGAATCGGGATCCTGATTCAATTGAATTTTTACGTTTGCTCCAAATCTTATGTCGGTTTTGTAAGTGCCGAGATCCGAAGGAAGCTCGAACTTTTCGTTAGCTACGGCAAATTCGATTTCGGTAAGAGTTTCTTCTCCCTTAACCTGAGCTACTATAAAGCTCGGTCTGTACATGGGGGCATAAACAGTAGCGCCTACAAAACAACTTTCTTCCTCGCCCAAGACGCCCGCCTTCTGCAACATCTGACTAACGATTCCGGTATATTCTTCGGTCAACGTTATCGATAGCGTATTGTTTTGATACGAAATGTCAAACATACCTTCAGTCGATAAATCGCCGATCTCTATATCTTTAACGTCCGAAGCGAACTTATATTTTAGGCCGAAAGCGTTTACATAGAAATTTCTGTCACTGTATACTACTACAGCCTCTTGAGTTCCGATATTTACGGTCAACGCACACTCGATAGCCTCGAAAGCGGTTTTTTCCATGTTTATAAGCGAATCTATGTCTGCTTTTGCCGCAACTTTAACCGGAAGGAACACGTTACCTACCATTACTTTGCCGGTAAGCGATACGCCGTAACCAAAATCGATTCCCATTAAGTTGGAAGCCGCATAAACGGCAAGAGCTTTTGCGTTTATTCCGGTAAGAGCATATTCGTTAAGGTCGGAAGGCAATTCCAATGCTTCGTTAGCCACCGCAAAAGTAGCGGTTACGGTATTGCTGCCGACTATAATCGATGACGAAACGGAACCGAGTACTCCGTTAGCTACATAAAAATCGGTCTTTATTTCGAACTTGTCCGTATCGGATATCAATTCCTTAGCTACGATAAATTGCTTTAACTCTTTAACGACGGCATCGGAAAGCGAAACGTTGTAAACGTTACTCTTCTTTGCGTCTTTCTCTACAGAGATTATGTCTTCTATCTCTATTTCCGCAAAACCTCCGCTTGCAACCCCGATATCTTTCAAATCCAATCCGTATTTTTTACCGAACACATTTGCATAAAGCTTTTTATCCGAATAGATTACCGCCAATTCTTTACCGTTGATGCGAACCTGCGCCATAACGTCGATCGATGCGCCGATATCGCCGCCATTGTTTATTATGTCGTCCACGTCCGCCTTAGCGCTGATTTTCAGAGGTACGTAATAATCTCCCACTACCATCGAGCCGGTAAGAGAAATTCCGTTTTTGATGTCGAGTGCCAAAACCGAGCCTATTACTGCTTCGAGATTTTCGTCTACTTCCACATCGGGTCGAGGCTCGATAATGCTGGGCTCCGAACCGAGCGCTTCGTTAAACTTATCGGTATCGGGTATAGCGACTTCTTCGCCCACCTTAGAAACGGTCACTTCGCAATTTTCGGTACATTGAAGCGAACCGATTACGGGAACGGAAATATTGTATACGCTTACATACGAAAGAGAAACCGGCGTAAAGTCCTGCTTTACGGTAAGCTGCATCTCGGTTTCCACAGTAAATTGAGGATAACCGTTAAGTCCGCCGAACATCTTCATCTGATATTGCAAAAGCGAATTTGCTTTTTCTTTGTCGAGCGCAAGGGTGTATACGTAAAGTCCGTCTTTTTGCTCCGTAAGTTTTGCATACAAAATCGTATCTTGGTTAAGCACGTGTCCCGTAAGCAACTTGTCGGGGGTTACGCCGTAAATTTCCTTATACAACGCAACGCTGGTATTTACTATTTCGCCGTCGTCGATTCTGTAAGCAAGCAAATCGCCCTTTACGAACGCTTCGTGTTTAACGTTTACGATCGAAGACGTCGAAATCGACTGCGAATAATATTCGTCGCCGTGTTTTATCGAGGTAGCGGTAATGTCTTGCACATACTCGATAAAACCTTTACTCGCTACCGTCTCGCCCTTCGTTTCGGTTACAAAAGTGTCTGCACCGTAGAGCTTACCCAAAGCCGCAAATACAGCAGTCTTTGCGTCTGTCTCGGCAGGTGCGGTCTTGATGTTTTCAACAACGGTATCCTTACCCTGAACCACGTTAGGCAACGGCTCGGTCTCCGAGCAGGCAAGGAAGGAAACAACGGAAAACACCATCACAATCGCAAGAATCGAAAGCAGTAGCTTGTTTCTTTTCATATTCTTTTCTCCTATATGTATTTTGCCGCAATATCAGTTACGGCATTTTAGATTTTACTCTGCTCGCTTTTCTTTGACAAGTAAATTGGCTTAAAATCACTCTCTTCCTGCTTTTTAACTCTCCCTTTAACGGATACTACGACTCTCCGAATCGGAGAATGCGACGTTTTGCTTGACACGATATAGAGTTTTGCGGTAAAATGAATATATGAACGATAACATCGAACATAACATAGCGGTAAACATCAAAGAGCTGCGAACCAATGCCTCGCTGACGCAATCGGAACTCGGAGACAAAATTTCGTACTCAGACAAAACGGTGTCAAAGTGGGAAAACGGCACCTCCGTCCCCGACATAAACGCCTTATGCGCATTGGCGGAAGTGTTTGGAATTACGCTGGACGATATCGTAAAAGAGAACGCCGCCATGAAACAACAAACTCTTTCCGTCGACGAGCAAAAAAGCGAAAAAGCGAACGATATAGCCATGCTTTGTTTGTCCGTCGTGTCGGTATATATGGTAGCTACGTTCGCATACGTTGGCTTACTGATGATAAAAGACTATAATATCTGGCAAATTTTTGTTTGGGCGATTGCCCCGTCCGCTCTTATAGTATATAGATTTAACAAACTCAATTTCAACGCAAAGTGGGCAAGTACGGTTACGTTATCTGTATTTATGTGGTCGCTTATTACAGCATTATATCTGCAACTACTCTATATAGATAACTTCTGGCCGATGTTCTTTATCGGCACCCCGCTGCAAGCAATGATTGTAATTTCTACTTTATTCCGAAAAAGAAAAGGATTGTTTAGTTACTTCCTTCGCCCAAGCGGCAAAAATTAACAATACCGTATCTGAAACGCAAATGGAAACAAAACGACCTCGCACATAATTGCGAGGTCGTCTTCGTTTGTTGGTTATTAAGTAAAAATACAAACATTTTTGTATTTATGAGGCACACGATTAAATATTTTCGCTTACGGAAATCTCCTCGACATAACCGTTGTTATAAACAAACCTATAACCGTTTTCCGTCCTGTTAACTTTGATTTTACATTTGAGGTTAGCTTTTTTGTACTCTATACGCATCTCACCGTCGTTTTCTTGCTTAAGTTTATATTCGGTCTTGCCGTCCGAACCGCCGACTTCAAATTTGAATTTACACTCGGTCTTACCTCTTTCGTTTTCAAATTCGACTTCGTATTTTTGCATAAGAGAACCGTTTTCGTAGATTTTGTACTCGTACGATACTTCGGATTCATCTCTTTCCGCCTCGTTTTCGTACTTGATTACGATGTAGTTTCCGGTATTGATTCTGCTTCGTGTGATAACGGTAAGTTCAACGCTCTTTTCGTCGTCTTCGGTTTCAGTCTCGTGTTTTCCCTCTATGTCGTATGTGTTACCGTTAAATATCATAACGCCCTTTATATCCGACTTTATCTCTATCTCCTTACCGTCATCGTCGATTTCCACTTCTTCACGCTTATTAATCTCGTTGTAATACATCGTAATGTTGTGATTCATCGGAGCGGTAACGGTCATAACGTATTCGTAGCTTCCGTATTCGCCTTCCTTGTCTGTATTAAGTTCTATTTTTTGCTCGATCTTGCCGTCGCTGACAGCCGACTCAAACATCACAAGACTGTTCTTTATGCCTTCTACAACTTCGTCGCTCATCTCTGCGGGGCGAACGGTTGCGCCTTCGCTGAGCTTGTCCGTTTTAGGCGGCTGCGCTTCGTTGCGACGCTCGTCGCTTTTTTCGTTTTCGTCCATAACTCCCAACATACCGACTCCGCTTAGCATAGATACTGCGTAAACCGAATTTTCATCGCCTGCAGTTATGACGTTGCTTCCTCCGAACAAATCGCATCCTACCGCTGCGAATGCCGTAGTGGCAAGTATCGCAAAACAACAAATTACAGTTAAAATTTTCTTCATATAAAAACTCCTTTTAGATTTTTAGGCCGATCTTTTCCCGCACAGCCTTAAGCGGTTTCGCTTTATATACGAATGAGCGCATTACAAAATCCAACTTTTTAAAAAAAATATTTGAATTTTTTTAATGCTTTATCAGTTCCTCTTTTGCAAGGTCGATAAGTTCTTCGAAAATTTCCGCATAATCCCCTTCTTCGCCTGCCTTGTTTATTTCTTCCAGTCCTTCCGCCAGTTCCTCTTTGTTCTCCCTGAGTTCTTCGCAAAACTCGTATATGTCTTCGTATCTTGCCGAGGCTATCTTAAATTCCAATTTAAGTTTATACTTTTTTACAAACGCCGCTATCGCATCGGCAGCAGGCGTTTCGGCAAAACCGGTTATTTTCTCCTCTTCGTCTTTTTCGTACTCTTTTAAAATTTCCAACAAATTGTCGATTTCTTCCATCTTCTGCCTTACCAAGACAATCAGCTCTTCTCGCAGTTTAAGTATTGCTTGTTTTTCATACTCGCCTATTTTTTTGTCCTCGTAATAGTCCTCTAATTCGTCCAGCTGCTTTTTATCGAGGAAATTAATTTTTATACCTTCGCCGTCGAATATTCGTTGAATAATTTCGGTAACTTCGCTTTGCTTCTTTTTATTGACGTTACCTTTATCGTCAACCGTAGTTATTCGGATTTCTTTACTTCCGAGTAATCCTGCGTCCCGAATAGAGCAAAGCACTTTTTCGGTCGCAATGCCGACGTTCTCGCCCACAAAATTGCTTTTGCACAAAAGTATTACGCCGTCCTCGTTAAGCCCGGTCTGCGCCGTTATCAGGTCATCCGCTCCAACCGAAAACTTTATGCTGGGATTTACGTCCAGAATGAGCGAGTAGCCTACGGAAGTCGCAGGATGTTCCTTAGGCACTAACGCAATTACGGCAATCAGACAACATACGGCAGCCACCGCCGCACATATTCTCGAAAACTTTTTTTTACGCACGCCCCCGGAAACGATATGCGCTGTCTTTTGTCCGCTCTCCTTTATATTCTCCCAATCGGCTTTTTCGGAAATTTTTGCCGCAAGGTCGGGCACAGACTTGTTTAGTTGTTCTTCTATAACCCTCTTAATCTTCATTTTGCATCTCCTTGAATATTGCCTTAGCTCTGGTTAACAATCTGTGATATCGCCAATTGACCGTAGCTAACGGCTTGTTCATGATTTTAGCCACCTCTTTTTGCTTATAACCGTACACTATAATCAGCTCGAACAGTGTAAAATCTTCTTCGCAGAAAAGTTTTTTACACCTGTCAAGCAACGGATACCCTTCGTCATAATTATCGGAAACAGACAATTCCGACGTTTGCGTATGGTCGAAAACATCTGTCCTTCCGCTTTTTCTTAAGTAATCAACCGCCTTGCTTTTAACTATTCCGAGCAAATAAGAAACGGGATTGTATGACGGATCTACCTTGTGAATGTTTGCTAAAAAACTTAAATACGCCTCTTGCATCACGTCTTCGGCTTCGGATGCGCCGCAATATTTTTTTGCAAGGTAAAATGCTGCGGCAGAAGTCTGTGCATAAAACTCGTCAAAATATTCTTTTTGCCCCTCTTTTAATTTAAAGACCAAAGAAGTTACCTTAGCTCTGTCCATGTTTACACCCTATATACGAAAAAGCGCATCTAAAAATCCGACTTTTCCCCCGATTTTTTTAATATTTTTTTAGCATATCAATCGTAAATTAAACATCGTTTATATTGTTATGCTAAAAATCTCGTTTCCCTCGTAAAATATATTGTCCTGTTTTACGAATCATAAAGGAGAACCTCCATGCTCAACGCTTTTCGCACGACGATTCCGTCAGCGATTCTCGTTTCGATTGCCGTATTCGTCAACGGTTGCACGGACGCCCCGAATTCGGTTGCAACCGTAATCGCAACCAAAGCTCTTTCTCGAAAAAAAGCTTTGATTTTGTCGGGTATTTTCAACTTTCTCGGAGTTGTGATAACCTCGGTTTGCTTCCCATTCGTTGCAAATACGATATATCGAATGATAAATTTCCATTCTCAAGGTTCCGTAACATATGCAGTAACGGCATGCATGTTTTCGGTTGCTCTTTACGCCTTAGTCGCCATGAAATTCGGAATACCCACCAGCGAAAGTCACGCTATGGTAGCTGCCCTTGCAGGGGCTGGCGTCGTAATGCAAGGTTCTTTGTTCGCAGTAAACGGAATTGCATTGCTCAAAACCGTTTGCGGACTCGTCGTATCCGTAATATCGGCGGCAGTCATCGGTTTTTTTATAGCAAAATACTTGAAAAAATATTCGTCGAAAAAACCCGACTTGCTGTTTGACCGCACTCAAATCGCAGTAACTTGCGCTTCGTCGTTTATGCACGGAGCTCAGGACGGTCAAAAATTTTTAGGACTTTTTATGCTCGTTTTAATGCAAAACGACAATGCGCCTTCGCTGCAGCTGATAATTTTTGTTGCGGTTATTATGGCAACAGGTACGAGATTTGGCGGTAAAAAAATAATCGAATCAGTTGGTTTTTCCTTAGCGCCGCTGCAAAAGTATCAAGGATTATCGGCAGACTTGGCTTCATCCATAGCTCTGCTCGTCTGCTCCTTTTTAGGCATGCCGTCGTCAACCACGCACACCGTTTCCTCTGCGATAGTAGGTTGCGCTTTTGCGGAAAATTATAAAAAAATCAATGTCCGTCTCTTAAAAAACTTACTTTTTGTATGGCTAATTACCTTTCCCGCATGTTTTGCGTTGAGCGCCTTTTTTGCTACCGTTATTAGACTCATTTTATAACGACATTGCTCGGTTCTGTAATCGTTTTATATCAACTATGGCACCCGGTTCACTGCATTTTATCGCCTGCGTTTTGTATTTACGAATCGGACTTAAGAAGTTTATATTTTTTTAGATTCTTACGACGGCTTCGGTGATCCGGCATTACGGAATCAAGTACGGCATAAAATCGAGGCGAATGATCCGGGCTTATCAAATGCGCAAACTCGTGTGCAATAACGTACTCTATACACTCCGACGGCGCTATTGCCAATCCGTATGCTATCGTTATAACGCAGTCGGACTTTTTGCAACTTCCCCACCTCGAAGTCATTTCTCTGAATTTTATAGTGGGGAATTTTTCTATTCTGTCGCCAAAAGTCGCATACGTACGCTCGCAAAACTTTAAAACAACGTTTTTAAAATTTTCTTTTATCTTTTCGGTATATACCTTTTTTATGGACTTCAAATCATTTTCGTCTTTGCAAAAAACCGTCATCGACTCGTTGTCCAATGAAATACCGTTGCTACTCTTTACAACATGCACTTGTCTGACTTTCCCGTATACGCATACGGATTTTTGTTGCTCGGACAATATCCACAAAGGTGGTATATTACTCTGCGAATCCAACGCTTTGCGAATATTTGGCCACCTGTTCATCAAAGCTTTTTCGACATAACAAATAGGGACGGATGCAGGTGCCGACACCAGCACTTTACCGCCCCCTTTTACGCTGAAATAAATGTTCCTTATACGCTTACGAATAAGCTCGTATTCTATCTCCGAGTCCTCGATAATCAAGCGTCTGACTGCACCTTTTGACATATATCAATCTTCATCGAACATTGCGTCGTACGAAGCGAACACACAATCTATGGTTTCGTCGTCTGTTACAAGCTCGTATTCGTCACCGTCATCGTTTTCGATAATTCTAAAGACGAGAGCCTCGTCCTCGGCTACGCCGTCGAGCGGCTTGACCGGCTGCATAAGAGCGTAGAAATCTTCGCCGAGCGCTATCTCGGTAACTATATTAAACTGGATATCTTCGCCGTCGTCGGTAGTAAGAGTAACCGTTTCCATTATTTTTCCTCCGTTTCGATTTTGATGTGCGTCTCTTTAAGCTGTTTCTCGGTAACGAAATTAGGAGCGTTCATAAGAAGGTCTTTTGCGTTCTTGTTCATCGGGAAGGCAATGATCTCTCTTATACTCGGCTCATCGCAAAGAAGCATGACCATACGGTCAACGCCCGGCGCTATACCCGCATGCGGCGGAGCTCCAAACTTAAACGCATTATAGAGTGCCGAAAACTTCTTTTCGATAACGTCTTTGCCATAGCCGGCTATCTCGAAGGCTTTAACCATTATCTCCGGATCGTGGTTGCGGACAGCTCCGCTACTGAGTTCTATTCCGTTGCATACGATGTCGTATTGATAAGCAAGGATACTGAGCGGGTCCTGATTGTTAAGCGCATCCATTCCTCCTTGCGGCATGGAGAACGGATTGTGACAAAATTCTATACTTGAGGACTCCTCTCCTATTTCGTACATGGGGAAGTCCACAATCCAACAAAATCTGTAAACGTCCTTTTCGATTAGGTCAAGCTCTGTTCCGAGAATCGTTCGCACTATACCCGCTTGCTTTGCTGCGCCGTCTTTCGCTGCCACTATAGCAACGAAGCCGCCTTTCCCGAGCTGAAGTCTATCTTTTACGGCGTCTTTAACGTCTCCGAGGAATTTAGCAATGCCGCCATTGAATTCTCCGTTTTCGTCCGTTTTAAACCAATAAACCGTATCGATTTCGTTTTGTTGCGCTTGCACGATGAGCGTCTTTTCGATAAACGAACGAGGTTTGTCGAAGTTGTCGACTTTTATCGCCTTAACCGTCTTGCCTTCGAACATAGGCACAACGCTACCCAGAATGTCCGTAATGTCTTTAATAATCAACGGATTTCGCAAATCGGGCTTATCAGATCCGTAATCTCTTATTGCGTCGAGATAAGGGATGCGTTTAAACGGCGCTCCGTCGACTTTCTTATCCGTAAATTCTCTGAACAAATCGGGCAAAACATCCTCAAGCACCTCGAACACGTCCTCTTGAGTAGCAAACGCCATTTCCATATCCAATTGATAGAATTCGCCCGGGCTGCGATCCGCTCTTGCGTCTTCGTCTCTAAAGCAAGGCGCTATTTGAAAATACTTATCGAATCCGCTCGCCATCAAAAGCTGTTTGTACTGCTGAGGAGCTTGCGGTAGCGCATAAAATTGTCCCGGATAAAGTCTGCTCGGCACTATAAAGTCTCTTGCGCCCTCCGGAGAAGAAGAAGTAAGGATAGGCGTAGTTATTTCCAAAAAGCCTTTATCTATCATTCTGCGACGAATAGAAGAAATTATTTTGCTTCGCAAAACGATCTTATCCTTTACGACGGGATTTCGCAAATCCAAAAATCTATACTTAAGTCTTGCGTCTTCTCTCGACGCAAGAGAATTTGTTATTTCAAACGGCAAAGCTTCCGAACATTTACCCAAAATTTCTATTTCGGTAGGGTCTATCTCTATCAGTCCGGTAGGAAGCTGTTCGTTGGGACTGCTGCGTCTGATTACGGTGCCTTGTACTCTGATCGTAGACTCTCTGGGAATGTTTCGCACCTGTTCTTTCATGTTTTCGTCCGATACGGTAACCTGAGTCATCCCGTAAAAATCTCGCAGCACAAAAAACACTACGGCGCCAAGGTCTCTTACCGAGTGCAACCAGCCGCAAAGCGCAACTTTTTTGCCCTCGTCGGAAATACGCAGTTCGTTACAATTGTGAGTTCGCATTATCATGATAAATAAATCTCTCTTTATAAATGTTATATCTAAAAGTATAGTAAAAACTGAGAAAAAAGTCAAGAATTTTATAGCGAAAACGTCTGTTACGCTCTCTTGCGCTGCGACAAGCAACAAAATCTCCTATCAAACCCGGTTTAGGTTTTAGTCGCTACTCTCGCCACAGTATGCAAGCGTAGCGTTACGTCCGATGAGTCCGAGTTCCTTCGACGTCATCCCGAAAATCCACTTAGCGCATGTCCGAGACACGGATAGCGTCTACCGCCCCTGTGCCTCTCTTATCCTTACTTCGTCAGCGCTTGCACCTTTTATTAACGCATGATTTTTACCAGCCGTTTAAATCAAAAAACCCTTGCGACAAAGCAAGGGCAATGGAGCTGATAACCGGATTTGAACCGGTGACCTCGTCCTTACCAAGGACGCGCTCTACCAACTGAGCCATATCAGCACATATATTTAGCCGCCATCAATCGACGACGGCTATCATTATATCTTATATTTTAATAAAAAGCAACTGTTTTATGCCCGTTTACGAAAAAACTTATTTTATATGAGCCTTATCTTTGAGAATAACGTCATGCGCTCCGCCCTCTATTATGCTGGTTGCGGATACAAGAGTAAGAACCGCTTTTTGTTGAAGTTCGGCTATAGTAAGCGCACCGCAATTGCACATTGTAGAACGTACCTTGCTAAGCGTCATGGCTACGTTATCCTTAAGGCTTCCGGCATACGGAACGTATGAATCCACGCCTTCTTCGAAGGAAAGTTTTTTGCCGCTACCGAGATCGTAACGCTGCCAGTTTCGTGCCCTCGAAGAGCCTTCTCCCCAATATTCCTTGTAATAAGTTCCCGCAATGCTCACCTTTTCGGACGGACTCTCATCGAACCTTGCGAAATATCTGCCGAGCATAACGAAGTCTGCCCCCATTGCAAGAGCCAAAGTAATGTGGTGATCGTATACGATGCCGCCATCCGAGCAAACCGGTATATACACGCCTGTCTCTTTGTAATACCTATCTCTTTCGGCGCAAACGTCTATGAGCGAAGTTGCCTGTCCTCTGCCTATACCCTTAGTCTCTCGGGTAATGCAAATCGAACCGCCGCCGATGCCCACCTTGATAAAATCCGCCCCGCTTTCTGCCAAAAATCTGAATCCGTCGGCGTCCACTATATTTCCGCCGCCTACTTTAACGCCGTCGCCGTAAGTGTCTTTTATGTATTTAATTGTCTTACGCTGTCTTTCGGTAAATCCGTCGGACGAATCCACGCACATTACGTCCACCCCTGCGGCGAGCAATGCAGGGACTCTCTCCTCGTAATCCCTCGTGTTTATGCCGGCACCTACCACATAACGTTTATGCTTGTCCAAAAGTTCGCTTTGGTTCTGCTTATGCGAATCGTAGTCTTTGCGGAAAACCAGATACTTTAATCTGCCTTCTTCGTCCACTATCGGAAGCGAATTTATTTTGTGCTCCCAAATAAGATCGTTTGCTGCCTTCAGCGTAATACCTTCTTTAGCATAAACGAGCTTGCTAAGCGGCGTCATAAAGTCGCTTACGAGCCTGTCCTCCGGATCTCTGCTTACTCTGTAATCTCTGCTTGTTACTATACCTACGAGTTTTCCGTTAGCAGTACCGTCGTCGGTAACGGCGATGGTATTATGTCCGTATTTTTCTTTTAAGCTAAGCACGTCTTTAAGCGTGTCGGTAGGCTTAATATTCGAATCGCTGATAACAAAACCTGCCTTATACGTCTTGGCGCGTCTAACCATTTCCGCTTGCGCCTCTATAGACTGAGAGCCGAAAATAAAAGATACGCCCCCTTCTGTAGCCAAAGCGACCGCCATGCGATCGTCGGAAACAGATTGCATAACCGCACTTACCATGGGAATATTCATGGCGATTTCGGGTTCTTCGCCTCTTTTAAATTTAACGAGCGGTGTTTTTAAACTAACAGCGCTCGGAACGCAATCTGCGGGCGTATATCCGGGAATCAAAAGATATTCGTTAAAAGTATGCGAAGGTTCGTTTATAAACTTAGCCATAAATATTCTCCTTTATATTTTTGCTATTTTACCACACGGCAAAAAAAAACGCAACTTATTTTTGCAAAATTTTGCCTCGGTTGCTAAAGAATATAAAAATTATATTTTCACCGCCTACGTCCACACAGAGCGAAAGAAAAGGACACGCTCGATATCGCATTAAAGAGCGTGTCCTTTTTTGAAAATTTCGGTTATCGCAATCGCAAATAAAACGTTAAGAAATTTTGTCTTTTAGTGCTTTCAAAATTAACTTACACTGCGATTTGTCATAATATTGCTTTGCTACTGCAGTGTCGCCGACCTTAGACAATTGGTAAACGTCTGCGTTTTCTGCCTTTGTCGGCAACGTAATGCCTGCTGACGAAGCAAAAGACGCAAGCTCGTCTATCTTATCGCTGACAGCGTATCTTATTATGTCCGAATCGAGTGCGATGTCCAAATCCTCGTCGCTGAGTGCGCTTATCGTCTTGAGATCCAACGAAACGTCGTTTACCTGTATCGTTTGTCCTGCAATTTTTCTTGCTGCAATCAACGACTTTTTCAGTTCGACGGTAGTAAGTACTTTCATTTTTGCTGCGTCTTCTACGAAATGTTCGGCTTTAACAAAAAGCGGCACTTCGGTAGAACCGAATTTTATTTTCAAATTTGCAGAAACGGTGGCTCTCAATACGTCGCTTGCGCTAATCGCATCGATAACCGTGTCCGTAAAAGTAATCTGTATGCTGCCCAAATCGTTAATTTCGCTCGTTTTGGATATTCCCAAAGCGTTAACCGCAAGAAGCATGCGGTATACTTCGTCCGCTTTTATTTCGGTAACAAAAGCGGTAGCTCCTTGATACTCGTAAATGTTTTCCGTTGCGAATGAAGGCACCTTTATCTGCGGCAATGCGAGAACCGCAGCCGAAATTATCGCCGTCATAAGCGCACTGTCCTCTCTACCCTCTCCGTAACATGTAAGAACTTTGTCTATAGTTATGCTGTCTACGGTAAACGTATTATCATCTTCGACGAACTTAATCAACGTCAATATTTCCGATTGCTTATACGGATTGCGAATGTCGTTACCTTCGTGCGCTCTCGGGCTGTCTTTTATATTGGCGTTGCTTGCGATTATTGCCCTGATTTTGCCCGAAACGGTATGCTTGAGTATCTCGGAAGCGTATACGGTATCGAGTTTTTCGGAATCGGCATTACCTTCGTTATCCTTTAACTTGGCTATTATCTTGTTATACGCAAGACTCTCGCCGCTAATGTCGTTTATACTGCTTATGCCCAACGCCTTAACCGCTGTAAGCAAATCGTATATCTCGCTTACGGTTATCATATCTACGCCTACCGTATCCGTTTCGTTTCGTTTGATGTTTTCGCCCTTTACCGTTTCCGGTACGGTAATATCACTTATCTTGCGCACGTTAAGCGATATTATTGCCGTTAGCAATGCGGACTTCTCTTCTACCTTTTCACCGCTCTTTACATACAACGTCAACAGCTTGTCTATGGTTATTGCGCTTACGTTTATCTCTCCGCTATCCGGAAGTATGGATACCAACGCTCGTATCTCTTCTATCTTGTACGGCTTTGCTCTGTCTCCCTCCTCGTGTGCATGAGGATTATCCATTAGACTTTCTCCGGTTAGCGTATCTTTTATCTTTACGCTTACGGTGTACTTTAGTATCTCGGAAGCATATACCGTGGTTAACGTTGCGTCTACCTTTAACTTGACTATTATCTTGTTATACGCCAGACTCTCGCCGTTAATGTCGTTTATACTGCTTATGCCCAACGCCTTAACCGCTGTAAGCAAATCGTATATCTCGCTTACGGTTATCATATCTACGCCTACCGTATCCGTTTCGTTTCGTTTGATGTTTTCGCCCTTTACCGTTTCCGGTACGGTAATATCACTTATCTTGCGCACGTTAAGCGATATTATTGCCGTTAGCAATGCGGACTTCTCTTCTACCTTTTCACCGCTCTTTACATACAACGTCAACAGCTTGTCTATGGTTATTGCGCTTACGTTTATCTCTCCGCTATCCGGAAGTATGGATACCAACGCTCGTATCTCTTCTATCTTGTACGGCTTTGCTCTGTCTCCCTCCTCGTGTGCATGAGGATTATCCATTAGACTTTCTCCGGTTAGCGTATCTTTTATCTTTACGCTTACGGTGCACTTTAGTATCTCGGAAGCATATACCGTGGTTAATACAGAATCGTCTTTCAATTTTTTGATTATTTCGGTTAAATCGAGAGAAACTTCTTGCATGGTAAATTTCTTACCGTCGGCCACGGTTGCGCTGACCCCGAGGAAAACGTCGAGAGCATTGATAAGCTTAACGAGTTCGCCGTTATCTCCGCCCCAACCGCCGTCAAAATTATATTTTGCAAGATTCTCTTTTTTTGCGTTTTCTTTAAGCGACGTCGGTATCTCAATCGTCGTACCGTCTAAGACGTTACCGTTTACCACGAAATTGATAATGGTTGCGTCCAAAATCAAACTTCCGAAAACCTTGTTTTTGTTTACGACGATAAGCTCTATAAGTTTATCTGACATTTCCCTTCCGTCGGTTTCGTCTTGCTTAAGAGCAGGCGCTATCAGTATTACTCTGTTTATAAGAGCTTTTATTTCCTCTCTTTTAATAAGTACCTTAACATCTGTTTCCGTTTCCGATATGTCGGCTTTTGCTCCGTCGGGTACGATTATCTCCATATCGCCGTCGCCGATAGACGTCGAGAGCAAATAACTTATCGTATACCAAAGCACATCCGAAGCCAACATGTTGTCTTGCATTTTTTCGTCCGAAAGTTTGTTTATCTCGTCTATAACGTCTACGCTTCCGTCTACTATCCCGTCAATATCGAAATTCGCCTCGGCTATAAAGTCGAATAACTTTCTGAATTCGCCTTTACTGAAATCCGAGCTGCCTTCCATCCCGCTGTCCAACCATTTTTCCGGATCGGAAAGCGATGCCGGAATAACAATCGATTCGTTATCTTTAAGCGCATTTATCAATAATTTTGCAGCCGTTCCCTGCACTATGATGTTTTTTGTAAGTTTTTTTACGGCATCGTTACTTACTATCTCCGATATTTTTAAACTATCTGCGCCGCTTATCTCGGAAATAAGGTCGATTATATCCGACGAAGATTGCAAAATGTCTTTAAGTAAATCCTTTTCGATTATATTTACTTTTTCGCCAGCCGAATTGCTTTCCTTTGCTCTGTCGGAAATATAAATGCTCGAATCTTCTTCTTCACTCATGTCAACCAACATAGCGGACAGCAACGAGTGTAGTAGCTTTGACTTGATAACGCAATCTATAGGCGCATTTCCGCTTTCGTCAGCCGTTGTCAACACCTCGGCGTACGGTTTAAAATCCTCTAAATCGGAAAAATCAGGCGTATCGCTAAGAAGCTTTATCGTAGTTTCGTTTTTGCAAATGCTTTTCAATCCGTCCAAAAGTGCTTTAATCTCGCCGTCATCGCCGCCGTTGCTGTCGTAACGCACGTTTTCCGGCATATCGAACGAACTTGCCACCGAACTAAGCGCCGTTTTTATCTGTGAATACATATATGACGACGACAATGCTCTACCAATAAGTTTCGACTTAGACAACGAATCGCAAATACGATCTACCCTCGTCATATTTGCAGTATAATTTTCGTTTTTTGCATCGAATATGTTTACAATCATGTCAAGAGCGTCTTTCGAAGTTTTCTCTCCGTCTCCGTCGCCAACCTCTTTTCCTTCCGCAGACGCTTCACCGATACCGGGCTTGCCCGGTTTGGCCGAATCTTCGGGATTGCTTTCGCCTTCGCCGTTACTGTCTCCGGACGGCGAATCCTTAGCGACGGTAGCGTAAATATTTAAAGCGTCACCGGCAACGCCGAGCAGGGTTTTCAACTCGCTCGTCCATTCGATTTTTTCGTCATAGTAATAATCGGGACTTACGTAGCCCTCGGCATTGACGTCGGTAAGAACGGTATTTTCGACATACGTATAAAGTCTTTCCAGCACCGGATCTACTTCACTCGCTTTCTCGGTGGACAAAATCGAAAGGTTGCTCACAAACGGCACCATTATTTTTAAAGTGGAAAGCGTGTCTATCTTTCCGCCGATAATGTCTATATACCCCTCTTCTTCGGGAGCCTTGTTCATAGACTCGACTATAACGTCGTAAGCCGCTAAAATATCTTTTTTGCTTATCAGCGAAGACGCTTTAAGCACCGGTGCCTTTTTGCCGGCAGCCAAAAGCGCTGCGTCCGACGGGATTTTGTCGCTATAGTAATCGGGCTTAAATAAAATCTTTATCATATTGACGGTATTCTCGTCCATACCGTCCGAAATCGAAGTTTGATCTATATTTTCTACTACCGAATCTATAAACGAAAGCGCAAAACCGCTGATAAAAGTTTTTGCGTCAAAATTTTCTATAAGTAAGCGGAACTCTCTGTTAAAGTCTTCGTTTTCGAAAAGTTTAACCGCTTCGTTCATGGCCTCGTCATTTCCCGACGAAACGATATTTTTCATTGTATCGCCGCCGTATTTCATGACAAGAGTTGCCACGTTCTTTGCGAATCCGACGTACCCGGTCAACTCGTCCCTGAATTTTATGTTTTCGTCTATCCCTAGATTTTCGTCTACGAGTCTGCCGCTGAATATAAGATCGGTTATATATAGATAGAACGGTACGTCCTCAGAATCCCTTACCGTATTAAGAATTTTGATTATTCCTTTTGTCCCGTATTCATCGAGGCTTCTGTACACCGTATACGCTTGATCTAAGTTAGGCTCGCCGAATGCGTAGTCTTCGGTTTTGCCTTCGCCGTAACCGCCGGTTACCACGGACAAAGCTCCGCCTATAAGCGAGACGCACACGAGTCCGGCAACCAATCCTCTCGAAAGTCCTACTATCGCACCCGCAAGTTTGCGTTTTTTGTAAGGAACCCCGCCCTCTTTCTCTTTTTCTTTTTTCTTGCGGCGATATCTGCCTTCGCTGTAAAATATAAGGTATACAAGATAAAATATAAACTGAAGGATTTTATATACGATAGAAAGCAGCAGAGCGAACACTATGTGATACGCAAGCAACACAAGCGCCATTACGTATCCGCTGTCTGCTGCCGTTACCGGGCCTGCGCCTATCCCCGCAAGCATGTCGGAAATGTATTGCGCCAATACTTGTTTCAACGTGGCAAAGTCTCCAGTTACCCCCAACGCATCTTGCAATCCGCTCGGCGAACCCAAAATCGAATTTATCCCTGTCAGTAATAATCCGTCAACAGTGTCGTTATTTATAAGCAACAGATATACGCCCAAACAAATAACAAAAGCCGCAATTGCCTGAATAAGCAAAATAAGCGACTTACGGAATCCTCTTCGCAATCCTCTCAAAAATCCTACTAAAACGAATAAGGCAAAAAGTATCGAAGGCACCCAACAGACCGCCAATCGAATATATTGTTCCATAAAATCCTCCCTTTCGTACAACGGCACCAACGCAAACGCACCGCTTAGATTTTGCGATAAAACCGAATAGCTTATTTTCTTACCAAAGCCGCATTGCTTTTTAGTCGGCTCCTTTCCATTATACTACGGTAATTAACATATGTCAACCATAGGTTTTGTATTTACTTAAACGCATATATGATGTTAAGAATTTAAGCCGCTGAATACATAATAAATCACTATATCGCTTGCTTAAAATGTCTTTTTATAAATTAATGAAGCCCAAAAATTTGTTCGTACGACGTAACGTCGCTCCCACTGCGATAACGTCGCTCGAAGTTTGGCAAAACAACCGCTTGACTAATCTGCCTAATTTTGATAAAATCAAACCGCAGCTTGCAAATACAGAGGTTTTGTATGTCGTTTTTTAATCAGGTTTACGAACTCGTCAAATTGATACCCAAAGGCAAAGTTACGACGTACGGCATAATCGCCGCCGCTTTAGGCAGACCTCATTCGGCGAAGATTGTCGGATATGCGCTGCACGACAACAAAGACCCGCAAAACGTCCCGTGCTACAGAGTAGTAAACAGATACGGCGAAGTTTCATCGGCATTCGCTTTCGGCGGCGAAAATGCGCAAAGAGCAATGCTCGAACACGACGGCGTAACTTTTATTGACGGAAAAGTGGACTTAACCAAACATCTGTACAAATTCGGAGATATCGAACGGCTACCGTAAACGCTCGACCGGTTATACGATAAAATTTATATACGTATACTTTTTCTGCTTATTTCTTAATCTCTAAACACAAAATTCAATAACACGCTTAGCATGCGAAATAAAGAAGTAATAATCGAATAAATTATATTCAAATCTTTACGAATTTCAGCCGCTTAAATACATTCTCGATTGCTATAGTTATTGCTTTTGCTTCCCGATCGTATTTTTACTAAAGGCTTAAAATACTTCCGTATAAAAACGAACGCCTCGAACCAATTAAAATTCGAAGCGTTTGTTTTTGTTATTTAAGCTGCGCTTTCGCTTCCGGACTCATCTCCGGAAGCATTCCCGCCGGAAGACTCGCCGGCTTTCTTTTGTATGCTCTTTTGCGCTTTCTCCACATAAGCCATGTAACGTTTGTCCTCTTCTCCGTCATCCCCCCTCGACAAAACGAAGTTAAGAACTTTATCGCTTGCCTCGTTAACTTTATCGTCGATGACGGACTGCGTAAGTTGCTCGTTAAGTTTGTCGCTAAACGATTGTAACGATTCCATAGGCACGGCGGCGATATATATTACAAGCACCATAGAGAGACACGCATACACTGCTCCCTTAACCAAACCGAGAGCAAGTCCGCCCACTCGGCTAAGCACGGAAATGTTTTCGGGCTTCTTCTTGTTTGCAAGAGCGGTAAGTACGCCGATAAGTATACGCAGTACGATAAAGAACACCACGCCTACGGTAATAACGAACGCATTATAGGTAATTTCTATTGCAAATACCTGTCCTACGTTTTCCAACGAGCTAGATAAGTATACATCCTTACATACTGCGGTTTGAATGAGTCCCACAAAAAGCTTCATAATTCCGTCCGCTTTTTCGAGCAGCATCGCCTTGACTTGCTCATCGGTACTGCCGCTTGCCACCGCCGAACGAATACTTTCCATATCGAGTTTTTTAAGATTATCCATAAGCCCGATATTATAAATTCTATCGTATACCGAACCGTCTTTTATCAGCCAATCGACAACGTTTTCGGTAAGCAGTGCGTTGGCAATAGTTTTTGCCAACAAAAACGTTATTAGCAATGTTAAAAACCAACCGAAAAACGATATGAGCGTCTTAAAAAAGCCTTTAGCCACGCCCACAATTCCGCCGAGCACTATAATTCCAATAAATACGTAATCTATTATAGCCATATATCTCTCCTTATGTGTATAATATAAAAATATTCGTCAATAATTCTATCCATGAACGCTATCTTGTTATGCATCGGCACCGATCTTGTTATCGGCGATTGCCTCGGACCGATTGTAGGTGAAATACTTATAAACAGAAACGTAAACGCATACGTTTACGGTACGCTTACTCGCCCCGTCACCGCAAAAAACTTAACTTCTTACATCGAATTTATAAAATCGAAACATAATCTGCCGATTATAGCCATAGACAGCTGCGTCGGCGAAAATATCGGCAATATCAGCCTCAAATCAGGTCCGCTTGCGCCCGGAGCTGCCGACGGAAAAAAACTTCCTCTCGTAGGCGATTTGTCGATTACCGCAACGACTTGCGCTTATCCGCCTTCGGACAAAAGATTTGCTGCCGTAAGAGTGGGCTTTGTGTATTCGCTGGCTCTCAAAGTCGCAGATTTGATAACCGATCTTATCTCTCGATAAGCGATTTTCCTTCCATCTCAGGCGGAACGGCGAGTCCGATAAGTTCGAGTAACGTCGGAGCCACGTCGCACAAAGCTCCTCCGCTGCGAAGAGTTTTACCTTTCATCTCGCTTCCGACTACGACTAACGGTACCAAATTCGTCGTATGCGCCGTCATCGGTTTTCCGTCCTCTATCATACATTCCGCATTACCGTGGTCTGCCGTAACTATAACGTTGCCTCCGGTAGCAACCGTGGCTTCGACTATCTTTATAAAACAGTCGTCCACCGTTTTTACCGCTTTAACCGCCGCTTCCATTATGCCGGTATGACCTACCATATCGCAGTTTGCGTAATTCATAATAAGCACGTCGGTCTTTCCGATTACGTCGAGCGCTTTTTCCGTAACTTCCTCGGCGCTCATTTGAGGCTGAAGGTCGTACGTCGTAACCTTAGGTGACGGAACCAGAATTCTGCTTTCGCCGTCATTGGGAGTTTCGACGCCTCCGTTAAAAAAGAAGGTTACGTGAGCGTATTTTTCGGTCTCCGCTATACGAGTTTGACTAAGCCCTTTACTCGAAAGATATTCGCCGAGAGTATTCGCTATTTTCTTAGGCCCGAAAGCGACATGCATATTAAGCGATGTGTCGTACTCCGTCATTCCCACATAGTAAATATCTTTTTTCGTTCGCTTGAACATTGTGAACGAGTCATCGGTCAGAACTTTTGACATCTGCCTTGCTCTGTCCGACCTGAAGTTATAAAAAATGAATGCGTCGCCGTCCTTAACCCCGTCATAATTTCCTACGACACAAGGCACGACGAATTCGTCGGTAACGCCTTCGGCGTACGAACGGTCGATAGCCTGCTCCGCCGAATCGAATTTTTGCCCTTCTGCCTCGAATACGGTGCGGTACGCTCTTTCCACTCTGTCCCAGCGATTGTCTCTGTCCATGTAATAAAATCTTCCGCAAAGCGTAGCTATTTCGCCGACACCGACAGAAGCTATTTCTTCTTCGAGGCGAGCTATAAACGCTTTGCCGCTGTCCGGAGCCGTGTCTCTGCCGTCGGTTATACAATGTACAAAAACTTCTTTAGCTCCTCTCTTTTTACATAATTTAAGCAGTGCGAAAAGATGATTTATCGAACTATGCACGCCGCCGTCTCCGAGCAAACCGCACAAATGCACTCTGCCGTTATGTTTAAGCGCAAAGTCCACAGCTTTGTTAAGTTGCTCGTTTTCAAAAAACTCGCCGTCCTCTATCGATTTGTCGATACGAGTAATGTCCTGATAAACGACTCTGCCGCTGCCTATGTTAAGATGACCGACTTCGCTGTTGCCCATCTGTCCGTCCGGTAATCCTACTCTGCGTCCGGATGCGGAAATCAACGTGTGCGGAAACTCGTTCCATAATCTCAAAAAGTTGGGTATCCCTTCCTCGGCTATAGCATTGCCGTATTTTTGCTCGCTATAGCCAAACCCGTCCAAAATAATCAGAGTATTTGTTTTTATCATTTTCGTTCCTTTAATCGCAATTACAAATAATCGAAAAATCGTTAGGCTTCAAACTTGCTCCGCCTATAAGTCCTCCGTCAATCTCGCTTTGCGCAAGCAAATCTTTTGCGTTGGCGGCATTCATGCTTCCGCCGTACAAAATACTGAAATCTTCGCTAAGTAAATCCTTGGCTATCCGGCGAATATATCCTATGGTTTCGTTTGCCATCTGCGGAGTAGCGGTTTTGCCTGTACCTATCGCCCATACCGGTTCGTAAGCGATTATTATGTCGCCCGCACCTTTGACGCCATCGAGTCCCTTGATAAGCTGACGCTTAAGAACATCTTCGGTCAAGCCGGACTCTCTTTCGTCGAGAGTTTCGCCAACGCAAACTATAGGTTTAAGTCCGTTAGCAAGAGCTTGTTTCAATCGTTTGTTAACCGTCTCGTCCGTCTCGCCGAAATATGCTCGTCTTTCGCTGTGACCGATTATAACGTATTCGGCACCCACTTCCTTTAACATCTCTGCGCTGATCTCGCCCGTAAACGCCCCTTTATCTGCCCATGCAACGTTTTGAGCTCCGATTTTTGCATTAGAGCCGAGAGTAAGTTTATAAGCTCTGTGAATATCTGTAAAAGGCACGCACAAAACGATTTCGCTCGACGCATCTTTTACAAGCGGCAAAAAGTCGGCAACAAACTGCTTCGTCTGCGCCTTGGTCATATTCATCTTCCAGTTGCCTGCGATAACTCTTCTTCTCATGATTTGTTATTCCTCCTCCATACTTTGTCTTATTTTTTCGTAAACGACGATAGCCGTTGCCACCGATGCGTTCAGCGAATTGACTTCTCCGAACATAGGTATAGCTACAGTGCCGTCGCAATTGTCTTTTACTCGCTTGCCGACGCCTTTGCCTTCGCCGCCGATAACCAAAGCGATTGCACCCTTAAGATTGCTTTTGTACAACGGATCGCCGTCCATGTCGGCGCAATAAACCCACACGCCTCTTTCTTTAAGCTCGGTAATGGCGTCGGTAATATTGGTCACCTTTGCCACTTTTACGTGCTGCGATGCCCCTGCGGAAACCTTAATAACCGTCTCGTTGACGGAGACCGCTCTGTGTCTCGGTATTATAACGCCGTGTGCGCCTGCACATTCCGCCACTCGAAGCACGCTGCCGAGATTATGCGGATCCTCCACACCGTCAAGTATTATAATAAACGGAGGCTCATGTCTTTTTTCGGCGTAATCCAAAATATCTTCCAGTTCGCAATATTTGTAATCGGTTATTTCAGCTATAAAACCTTGATGCCTGCCGGTTACGCTCTCTCTGTCAAGCGCCTCTTTATCTCTGAAAAATATTTTTATTCCTCTGCTTTTCGCCGCATCTATTATATTCTGCGCCGAAGCATCCTTTAACCCTTTTTGCGCAACAAGTCTGTCTATCGTGGTACCTGCTTTTACTGCTTCGGCAACTGCGTTTCTACCCTCAATTTTCATAAATATACTCCGTTAGGTTTTTATTTTTGTATTCGCAGAAGGCAATCGGGAAAGTATCCTCTGCCTCCGTCTTTTGTGTCAATTCCCAATTTTTGTCTAGGTCGAGATTCGGGAAGTATGTGTCTGCGTCGCCTACGGCGTCTACTTTGGTAATCAACGCCGTTTCGCAATACGGCAGCATGGTTCGATACATGCTTGCGCCGCCTATAACGTAAACTTCGTCCGTATCGTATTTGGATATTGTGCGCATCAACTCATCCATGCTTTTTACGCAAATGCATCCTTGGAAATTTTCCTTGGTAAGAATCACGTTTATTCTGTTTTTAAGCGGACCGCCCGGGAAAGAAAGAAAAGTGTTTTTACCCATCACCACGATTTTGCCCGTAGTTGTTTTTTTGAAAAACGCCATGTCCGTTTTTAACGAAAACAACAGTTTATTACCTTTGCCGATGCCCCAATGTCTGTCCACGGCTACGATCAGTTTCATATCGCCACCTCTATTTTGTCTTTAAGCGGACAGTACTTGTAACCCGCAAGTTCAAAGTCATCCAACGTAAAATCGTAAAAATCGCATTTTTGCTCGTTGAGTCTAAACTTCGGAGCTTCGTACTGGGGAGCCTCTATCAACTTTTCCGCAATGGGAACGTGTCTGTCATATATATGAGCGTCTGCAATCACATGCACAAGTTCGCCCGCTTTAAGCCCGCTTACGTGCGCAAGCAGGTGCACCAACGTCGCATACTGAACCACGTTCCAATTATTTGCCGTAATCATATCCTGCGAACGCTGATTAAGTATAGCGTTAAGCTTACCGTCGGAAACGTTAAACGTTACCATATAAGCGCACGGATACAAATTCATTTCGCTCAAATCTGCATGATTATAAAGATTAGTGATAATTCGTCTTGACAGCGGATTATGTTTTAAATCGTATAGGACTCTGTCTACCTGATCGAAATCGCCTTCTTTATAATGATGTTTTACTCCGAGCTGGTAGCCGTAAGCCTTACCTATACTGCCGTTTTCGTCCGCCCACGAATCCCATATATGCGAATGAAGATCGTTTACGTTGTTACTTTTCTTTTGCCATATCCACAGCAATTCGTCCACGGCGTTACGGAAAACGGTTTTGCGCACGGTTATTATGGGAAACTCTTTGCTTAGGTCGTATCTGTTAACGATGCAAAATTTCTTTACGGTATGCGCTTTTTGACCGTCTGCCCAATGCGGTCGGACGTCGTAATCGGTATCCCACGCACCGTTGCTTAAAATATCTTTGAGATTATCTACAAATATTTTATCGGCAATACTCATAAATTGCTCGCCTCCATACATAATTTCAAAATTTCGTCCAATCGCAGAGTTTGTTCGGACAAATATAACGCCCCTAACAGTCCTTCAAGCCCGGTAGCTTTTTTGTACTGAGTCATCGCCGCATTTTTTGCCTTGTTGTTGACATGAGCGTTGCGGCATCTGCGCATCAAAGAGAGTTCTTCCTCCGTAAGCGATTTTTGAATATAGTCGTAAACTTTCGCCTGATTAACCGCACTTACTATCTCGTCACATCTGCGGCTGAGCTCTTTGGTTGGAAAACCGTTTCGGCAATTAATCTTTCTTACATACAACGAAAATACTGCGTCGCCTACATACGCCAGCGTAGTGCAAGGTATAAGATTAAGTGAAGAAAAGTCCATATCGTTATACCGTTTTTGCTTCGTCGCTACTAGAAAGCGCACGATTTTTTTTGTCCGTTATCGTCTTAAACGCAAACATCAATCCAACGCTTATTACCGCCGTAACGGCAGCGATAACGAAACTGAGAGTATAATCTCCGCTGCCGCCTACCAACGCCGTCGAAATTCCGTTAAAAGCAAGCGACGAAAATCCCAATCCCAACATCGCCATTCCGTAATTGGTTCCGCTGTATTTGCTTCCGCACAAATCGGTGGTAAGCGCAGGCAGAATTGCGGAAGGACCGCCGTAGCCGAACGCTACAAGCAACACTACTACAAAGAACAATCCGTTACTCGCAAAAATCAACGCCGCTGCACATATTCCTGTAAGGACGGCGAGAATCGTGACCGTAGCCGTTCTGCCGAGCTTATCCGATACGGTTGCCATGCTCAATCTGCCGACAGCGCTGAAAACGCCGGTAAGGGAAAGCAACAACGTTGCGCTTTCGGCACCTAATCCTCTTGCCACGCCGAGATCATATATTATAGGACAAACTATGTTCCAAGTCGCATTTACGAAAAACAAAGTAAGGGCGATAATCCAAAATCTGCTTTCCTTAAGCGTATCCTTGGGCGTAAGAAACTTTCCGACAGCAGCTACGTCGGATTCTGCGGAAGGCGCAGAAATAAACAAACAACATACCGTACCCAAAATCAAAAACAGTCCGCCGAGCGACAAAAATGTCCACATCATATTGCCGTCGAACATATTCATAAGCCACTTTGCCACCGGCGCAAACACTACGGTAGAAAAACCGAACGCCGAAACCGACAATCCCGAAGCAAAGCCTCGCTTGGTCGGAAACCACTTTTGCAAGCACGAAAGTACGCTTCCGTAAGTTATTCCGCATCCCAATCCTCCGATTGCTCCGTAAGTTACGTACACAAGGAAATTTGCCGAAGCCGGCACAAACGCCGTAACGAGTACTCCTGCCGAAAACGTAATTACGCCTATCGTAGCCGAAAGTCTTGCATTAAATCTGTCCTGAAGATAGCCTCCCAAAAGATTGCCCAAGACGAACCCGAACATCATTATCGACTGAACCATATTGCAGTTGCTTGCGCTCATTCCGTAATATGCGGAAACGTTGGCTTTAAATATGCTCCACAAATACAGTATTCCCACAAACAGCTGCACGAACAGGCAGCATATAACCGTTACGATTTTTTTAGCTTTCATTTCAATCTTTCCTTAGATGCGTTAAGTCTTTGCAGACTGCGTTCTTTCCCTAGCAGCATAGCCATCTCCACCGCTCCGCCCGGAGTTACCGCCGAACCGGTGAGCGCAATACGGTAAACCCAAAGAACCTGACCTTTTTTGTATCCGTTATTTTCGGCAAAAGCTACTAATGCATCATGAAGATTATCGAAATTATTTTCGGTAAGTTCTATAAGCCCGTCCATCATCTCTGCTGCTACCTTGCCGTCAACTTTCCATTTTGCGTTATTAAATAATGTCAAATCGTACCCGTCGAACTTGGTAAGAAACTCCGTAAGAGGTCCTATGTCGCAGAACACCTCTGTTCTGCCGTGCAAAAGAGACGACAGTAAAGTTAAATCCATGCCCAGCAAATAAGGATAATTACCGTAAAATTTGCAAGCATAATCATGAAATTCTTGCTCGCACATTTCTTTGACGTACAGCGAATTGATGTATCGCATCTTCGCCTCGTCGAAAATACTCGGCGAATGGCTCACTCCGGACAAGTCAAACTTGTCCACAAGTTCTGCCAGAGTGAATTTTTCTACATTATCTTTTCCGCTCCATCCGAGCAATGCAATGTAATTGACTATAGCCTCTTTAAGAAAACCCTTTTTGATAAAGTCCTCGTAGCTTGCATCGCCATAACGCTTACTTAGCTTGTGAGTGGCATCCCTCATTATAGGCTGAAGATGAATATAATGCGGTCTTTCCCATCCGAGTCCGTCGTACAAAAGGTTGTACTTAGGCGTAGACGACAGATACTCTACTCCCCTTATGACGTAGTTGATGCCCATAAGATGATCGTCAACGACGTTTGCGAAGTTATACGTAGGCATCCCGTCCGACTTGATAAGAATATTATCTTCGAGTTCTTTGTTTTCCACGGTAATATCACCGAAAACCATATCGTGATAAGTCGTGCTGCCCTCTAACGGAATATTCTGTCTTATAACGTAACTGTCCCCTCGCTTAAGGCGCATTTCCACTTCTTCCTTGCTAAGCGATGCGCAGTGCTTGTCGTACTTTGTCGCACCCTGCTCGTGCAGCTTTTCCAGACGCTCTTTGTCGCAAAAACAGTAATACGCATGTCCGTTTTCCACAAGTTGCTTTGCGTACTCGAGATATGTGTTCTTTCGTTCGCTTTGAATATACGGACCGTAATCTCCGCCTACGTCCGGTCCCTCGTCATAAACAAGCCCGGCGTCTTTGAGTGTCGCATAAATTATTTCGACTGCGCCCGGCACATACCTTTCTCTGTCAGTATCTTCGATACGCAAGACAAATTTTCCGCCGTTTTTCTTGGCATACAAATATGCGTAAAGCGCTGTTCTGAGTCCGCCTATATGCAAATAGCCGGTTGGGGAAGGCGCAAATCTCGTTCTTACTTCGCTGCTCATAAAAATCTCCTAAATCGTAACATAGCAAGCTTTTGTCAGTGTCTTAATTATCAACAACTGCTTGTACACAATACATTATATACCATTTTTGACAAATAAGCAAGTTTTTTGCAAGACAAAAGACATACGCAGCCGCTTAAGAATTTTTTTTGTCTAAATACTATGCGGACATAACGCATCAGAACTCGTAGTCGTCTTTATCGTTTGACTGGATTTTCGGAAAACGCACCCCATGCGCATCTCGTCCGAAACTTAGTGCGACCTTTTCCCTCGCCATCATAAAATCATAAAATTTATGATAATATTTGCTTTATTGCAGATGAATTATACCATTAAGCGCAACAGAAGAAATAATAAAAGAAGTTCGCTTATCGAACTTCTTTTATTGCAAAATGCACTGTATTATTATATTTTGCCGGTCGAGCCTCATTAAGCTCCGCTCCCGGCTACTGCGATATTTGTTCGCCGAAGGTTATCTCGGCTATATCGTCAAATTCTTCTATTACGTTAGACGCTTCGTCGCTGAGTTCTTCGAATAATTTCTGTCTTTCTGTAAGATACTTGTATTCCGACCTCTGTATAAGCCTATCCTTTCTCGTGCTTCTTCCCATAATGAGTATAACGGCAAGGAATAATGATGCAAGTCCGCCCAGCACGAACGTCAAAAAATTTATCAGTTCGGAATACGAAAATTCTGTCTTGCCGAACAAAGTTTTGCCGTCCGGAAATTGATATACGAAAGTCTGCTTAAAGTTTTCCAATTCTTCTTTGGTCTCGAACTTTCCGTAAGTCAAAATATCGGCAAAACGGAACAAATAAACGAGTCCGACACAAATAAGTATAGCAACAAGCATAATAATTATAACCGCTTTGTGCGATCGAGGCTTTTTTGTGTCGTTCTTTCTGTGCTCGCAGTATGCGATATTATTCTCTGCAAATCTCTGCGCCAAAACTGCGTCTCTGACTTCTTCTTCCCATTCCTTTTTCTGCAAGTTTTCCGGTATAGATAAATCACGTGTATAAAAGAGCCTTGTTACGTTTCTGTCTTGATCGAATTGGCTATTTTCGAGAATCCATCCGTAACGCTCCATTCTCTGTCTTTTTTCCGTAACCGTATCGACGTTGGCAGGAGATTGAAATAACGTTTTTTCTTCTTTCATATTTTATACCCCCGCATTAATTTATTCTCGTCGAATACGAGTGCTCTTTGGTGCCTTCCTCCACATAACTGCAATGACGGCAATATGTCAGGTAATCGCTCATTACAGTGCCGTATTCCACATCGTATTCATCGACCACTACGTTTGCGTAAATGGGTTTGGACGAAACGATTTGCGTGTGTCCGTCGGCATATCTAGCTATAGTTCTTTCTTCGCCCACCTTCTTTGTTTGCGTCTTTGTTATGTGATTGACGCCTTCCCTTTTCTTGCCGTACCTCGCTACGTTTTCGGTAACGACGCTATCGAATCGACCGCATACTGGGCATACCCTTTTTTGAAGTTTTATAAGTTCGCTACGGGTTGCCGAATAATAAAAAAACGGATAAAGCGCAGCGCACGAAATCGGTTGCACGACTCCGAGTTTATCCGTTGTAAAATTACCGAAGTCCTTTACTACGACCATCCATATTACGGTGTTTATAATAATGCCTACAATAAACGACAACGGAATCATTGCCGTAACTTTTTTGTAATACGGTTCCCCTTTATGGCCGACTTCGCCTCGATTCGATTCTACGAATTTTTTCAGGTTTTTCTTTGCGGCTACTGCCGCTACGATAATCGTGATTACCATATAAAGCGCCACTGCCACGCAGCCTTTGCCTACGGGGCTCATCGAATCCGGCAGCGACGTAGCGATAAAAGCCCATACGTAACCGAGAACCGTTAACATAAGAGCAAATATAATAACTGCTTCCGTCCAAGCTTCGGACAACTCGAAGGCTACTTTGCGTTTGTAATCGCTGACTTCGGTTTCTTCCCACCGCTCTATATCCGCAAGGAAACGATTGGTCGATGTTTTCTGAATGGAAAGGTCTTTTGCCACTTTAATTCTCCTATCTGTATTTTTATACGGCAAGACTACATAATTAAGCCGTACTTATATGCAAAACAGTCAGATAAATCCAACGTCGCAAACAACTATTCGTCAATTTTCGTTACGGTAACAATACGTTTTTTCGCTTCTCTTATCTTCTTGCCGAAAACTGCGGTAGTAACTATGTTTCGCACGCCCTCTATAATAAGCGAAACGCCTGCAAATATAACTACGGTATCGAATTCCGAAAACATTACCACCACTCCGAGTCCCATGCTTATAACGGCAAGCACAAAAGGCAAAAACCAACCTTTGACGCCCTCTCTTGCACACAAAACCGTTTCGCTTACGGCTACAGAGGAATCTACAACAATGTAAATGCCCAAAAGCACGGTCAGCATTCCTTGTAAAAGACGTGGATTCGTAACGCAAAAAATACCGAATGCAAGAAGCGAAAGCGCCGGAATCAATATATAGCCGCCAAATATAAATCCGCCATAAACGATATATTTAACGAAAAGCGTTAACCCTACGCAAATCATTAAAATGCCGAAAATAAGGCTCAAAACGTCACCGGAAGTTTCAGGCATAATTACACAAATAACGCCCAAGGCCACCGTCAAAACGGATATTATGATAATATCCCACTTAAAACGACCGAATGCTTTCTCCAAATTGTCCATACATTCTTCTCCTTTTTGTTATATATCCTAATTATACCTCGGTTAACTCATTTTGTCAAGACTATCGCTTAACATGAGTTTGATATCGATTTTGTGACATATCCCCCGCTATAGGCATGTGCGCCGAAACACCGCTAAGCCGCAGCTAACTGCGGCAATTCGATTGACAGTCCGATATTTATGTAGTATAATTATCGCAGAAAAATATCAAAAAAGGAAGTATTTATGTTAAACGATCTTGCTGAGATTATCTCCATAAAAAGCGTATTAGACGAGGCGGAGGAAGGCGCACCGTTTGGGAAAGGCTGCCGCACAGCCTTGGATTGGTTTTTAGCAAAGGCGGAAAGTTTCGGCTTCAGCACCAAAAATTATGACGGATACTGCGGTCACGCTGAATACGGCGAAGGCGACGAGTGCATAGGCGTACTGTGTCACCTCGACGTAGTGCCTGCAGGCGAAGGATGGTCTTCCGACCCATTTAAACTCGTCATCGAAGACGGCATGTTGTACGGCAGAGGCGTTGCCGATGACAAAGGCAGCGTGGTAATGTGCCTTCACGCCTTAAAAAATATCAAGGAAAAAGCTATTAGTTTGAAGCGACGCATCCGAATTATCGCCGGCTGCAACGAAGAACACGGCAGCGAATGTATAAAGCACTACGTAAAAGTAGGTGAAATACCGGCTATGAGTTTCGTTCCGGACTCTGACTTTCCTATCATAAACAGCGAAAAAGGAATTTTGCATGTTATGTGTTCGGTTCCCCTCGATTCGTTTATGCGAAAGAACATTGCTTATATCGAAGGCGGCGAATCGTATAACGTCGTTCCCGACAGAGCGAAAGTAAGCATATTTTCCGACAGCCCGCTCGGCAAAAGAATTATTGAGCTTTGCGACGGAAACGTTTCGAACAAATTGTTTATGCGCCCGGAAGTCGTAACTTATCTTCTTGCCCAAGGTCTCAGACTCGATGACTTTTCAATCGAGTACGGCGGCGAAGTAATTACCGTATACACCAAGGGCGTTGCGGGACACGCCATGGATCCCAAGCATGCCGACAATGCAATCTGGAAATTGTTTAAGTTCCTCGCTTGCTTCGACGACGGAGAAATCGTAAGCGTTATGAACAAGTACATTTGCACGGATATGTCCGCAGAAATGTTGGGAATTTACAAATCAGACGAGCAATCCGGCGACCTTACCGTAAGCATGGGCATTATAAGCGTGGACAACGACAAACTTCATTTCTCGTTAGATATGAGACTGCCGGTATCTGCGTCCGAAGCCGAAGTAAGAAAAACCATTCTGTCAAAGCTTCCCGCACGTTCGAAGATTACCGTGTCCAAGTACGCTCCCAATCTCTTTATCGACAAAAACTCGCCTCTCGTTACAACCTTGCTCAACGCTTACTCCTCGGTAAGCGGTTTGGAACCGCATTGTCTTATCTGCGGCGGCGGAACATATGCGAGAGAGCTTCCAAACGCTATCGCTTTCGGTCCCACCTTCGAGGGAAGAGAAACCGACCTTCACAACGTAGACGAACATTTCCTTGTAGAGGACTTCTACAAAGCCGCCGAAATTTATGAAAAAGCAATGGTCGATTTGGCTAATCTTTGATTTCTTGGCAGATACTAAAACAAAAGGAGGAATGTTATGATTCAGCTTACAGCAGATAATTTTGACGAAGAAGTAAAAGAAGGAAAGACGCTAATAGATTTTTGGGCGCCTTGGTGCGGACCTTGTCGCATGCAATCTCCCATCTTGGAACAGCTCGAAGCAAGCGGCGCAGCCGTAAAAATTTGTAAAGTCAACGTGGACGAACAACCGGACCTCGCAAAAAGATTCGGTATACTTAGTATCCCCACTCTCATCTTAATGCAAAACGGGGTGTTAAAAGATAAGCAAGTCGGTTTAACTTCACTCGACGAACTTAAAGAGTTTATTATCTGAAACGTTTTTTCTTAGAGAAAACATATTGTCTTGGCAGCCGCTGTATCGGTTTGAAAACATTGTCCTGAGTTGAGGACAAAAAACGTTTTCGGCGATAGGCGGCTTTTTTCATGGCAAACCGATTGTTTATTAACCGCTAATGTTGCCGTGTTTTATATACGTTACGCAAAAACGCAGACAAACGTTATTTGTACTTTCTTTGTGTTTTAAAAGTGATGCTAAAAATTAAACCGCTCGAACACTAAACCGTATCCTGTCTTAAAACTGTCGCCATCGCATTCCGTCTGCGATAAAAAGCCATAAGACTTATGTCAAAATTATTTATATGCATACGCAAAATCTCGAAAAAATATCCCGACGGCAGCTAGTACGACTGTATTCCCGACGGGATGTTTTTATATCTCTGTTCGATTTTACCGATTTGCTTCGGCTATGTTTTACTCTATAAGCGAAAAAGAAATAAACCGAATAATTTTTTATCCGTAGCGACATCATTTCGAGAAGTTTATAAATATCGATTTCTTTAAAAATCAACGACGCCGGCTATCAAATAATCAATCGGTATAGTGCATAACGAAATTTGTTGTTAAACCAAAGAACGTTACAAAAACACACATGCGTTATCGCTTTATTTATCCTCTACCCTCTGTTTCGAAGACGGGATTCCCGCTTCTATCGCTTTTTTTAACGATGCCAAAACGGCGTCCACCGTTCCGTCTTTTTTGTAATCGGCATCTAAAATGCTTTCTATTCTCTCCATCTTTTTTAACAATTTGTCGTCCATGATTTCCTCCGCAAGGCCACTTTCTGCACTCTGACTATAAACAATTATAGTTTATGGCGGAAGAAAAAGATTACTCTCGACAAAAGTTATTTAACTTCGACAAATTCTCCCGTAGAAAAATAGTAAAGACATTTTTTTCTGACGTTGAGCTTCAGTAGCGTCTCCACCGCCTCGCCGTACAAATTTACTTGCTTAAAATATCCTTCCTCGAATCTCGAATGAGGCTTGCCTGTCTTGTAATCCACCACAACAGCATTGTCTCCGTCGATTACGAGCAAATCAATAACGCCCTGAACCAGCACGTCTCCTTCGCCTTCGACACCGATAGACTTTGCTGCCTTTTTTATCATAAACGGCTGCTCTTTGTAAGTTACGCCTACAAATTCGCCGACGTTTTTTATTGCGTCAAGCACCTGTTCTTTATCTATAAGCCGAATATCCTCATCGGATAATACCGAAAAATCCGGATTGGAAAAATCCAGTTTTTGCATTGCCCGATGATAAGCGTTGCCTCTTTCCATCGCATCTTCGCCGTCATCTACCAATACTACGTTTTGTCCTATGGACTCTTCCTCTTCTTCGTCTGCGGCATGCGCTATTAAACTTACGTAACTTTTTGACGGTGCGTACCTCAGATAAGGCATATCGAAGTGTGTATTAAGCATCTTTATCAGCCTTTCATCAGCTGCGCCTATGCCCTTCGCTTTCGCCTTTCCGAAAAGCTCTACGGTCGGATGTCTTTTCTTTAGCGCATAAAGAGGGCTGAGCCAATCGTAAAAGCACGTTGCCTCCGAAAGGTCGACTATACCTTTTTCCCACTGCAACTCGTATGCAGCCGACCTTGCATTGCCGTCTTCGGCAGTGGCAAATAAATACAATCCTTTTTTTGCTCTCGTCATAGCAACGTATAAAATACGTAAATTTTCTTCGAGCAGCTGCTTTCTTAGCATTACCGAAGCATAAAAACGCATATCCGTATTCATCGTGCTATGGTCGGAATACAAGTACATTCCGTCGCCGATCATACATCGCGACAAATCGTCAAAGTTGAAACTTTTGCTTAGTCCGACTATAAGGACATATTTAAACTCCAGACCCTTGCTCTTATGTATGGTCATAAACTTTATCGTGTTGCCGATTTCCCCTTTATCGGCGCTCGCCTTCGACTTTGCCAACGTATTGAGCGCCGAATACAAGTCTTTATTTCTGAGCGAAGTAAGATACTCCAAAAACTTATCCAGCAGTTCCGCACAGTCGTCACCGTGCGCATACGCATAATTAAAATACCCGTTTTCGGCAACGATTGCATTTGCTATTTCTCCGGCAGTGCAGGTGGCACGCATGTTACGATATCTGTCCGCCCTCTCCCTAAATCGAACTACTTTTTCGTTTGAATCGTTTAAAACGAGTTCGCAAAAACGTCCGTCTCCGTTAGCTCTGACGGCAGCCAATTCATTCTCGGTAAAGCCGCCGAGCGGCGAAAGCATTGCCACGGCTAACGCCTTATCGTCCAAAAAGTTATCGATTATCTTTAAATAAGCTATAAGCTGTCCGATTACGGCGTCGTCTATGAACTTAGTTTGCTCTTTTACAGAAAAGGGTATATTCAACTCTTTCAGCATACGCATCATATCTCTAAAGACGTCCGATGTTCCGTCTCTCGACAACACCGCTATATCGCCGTAGCAACTAGCACCCTCTTTGGATATAAGATCTAGGATAAGATTTACCGCTGCAATCGCTTCCGCTTCGATTTCTTCTTCCCCTTGAAAAACATGGTTTTTTACGCTATAAACCTTAGGCAAACTTACTGCATTTTTGCGCGGGGAAATTACGTTAAAAACAACTTCTCCTTCTTGTTCGTTTTTTGCTTTCATCGGATTCTTCGCATAATCCGTTCCGCCCAAGCCGTCCGTCATAATTTCGCAAAAAACTTTGTTTACGGCGTTTATTACTTGAGGAGAGCTTCGATAATTGTCGTCGAGGTCTATAACCTCTCCTTCCCCCGTCGCCTTGTAACTTTCGTACTTGGCCTTAAATATCCGAGGTTCGCATCCTCTGAACGCATAGATGCTTTGTTTTAAGTCCCCGACCATAAACAGGTTACTGTCTCCGCTTAAAAGAGTGATAAGCTGCTCCTGTAACGGATTTATATCCTGATATTCGTCTACGAATATATACTTGTATTTCTTTCTGAGCTGCTCGGCAACCGGAGTATGCAACAACTTAAGCATAAGCGCTTCGAGGTCGGCAAAATCCAACTTGCACGCTTTCTTTTTAGCATCGCCGTATTCGTTTAAAACATCTCGTGCAGCGTCGTAAATGACGTCTATAAAACCGCTCTCCTGTTTTACCGTCCTTTTATAGTCTCCGACTTCGCTCAAAAACGCTTTAACGTCGGTCTTTAGCAAATTCACGCATACCTCTTGTTCCATGCCAAGTTTTGACGTAGATATTCTCGGCAACGACGTCTCGTTGTCTAATGCCTTTAAAAATATTTCCGCAACTTCTCCGCAATCTCCGCTTTGTATATGCAAAATTCGTTCTTTAAGACGTTCTTTTTTCCTATTAAAGTATTTTTCTATTTTTTGCGAAACGTTTTCGTCATAACAAAAAGTCTTGTCCGTATCGCCTTTTGTGCGCATATCGTCGCAAACTTTCTTAAGCGTATCAAAAAAAACGTAACCGCTCCTTCCCGACATAAGCTCGCTGACTTCTTTGTACTCAGCGTTATTCTCTACCACCGTTTTTATCGCTTCGCCGAGCATTATTTTGCTTTCTTCTTCGTCCGAAACTTCGAACTCCGGATCTATGCCAAGTTCGAAAAAGTATCGCTTCACCGTTTTTTGACAAAAGCTGTCTATGGTGCTGATATCCGCTCTGACTAACTCGCTCAGCATCGACTTCAGTCCCATTGCCGATAACTTGCAATACAATTTTGCCCTCATATCGGATGCTGCGGACTTTGTAAACGTGCATACCAACATTTCTCCGAGCCCGCATTTTTTGTCTCGCAAAAGCGTTGCTATGCGCTCTATCATTACGGTCGTTTTACCGCTGCCTGCCGAAGCCGAAACAAGTATTCTTTTGTTTTCGCTGTCTATTACTCTCAGTTGAGTATCCGAATAATCGCTTCTATTCATTTTCGGCCTCCTCCCCGCAAACGTTACGTTTTTTTGCGCCGGATGTTGCTCTCTCCTTCTTTTTGCCGCATAAAGGCGAATATTCGCAATTTACGCAAGCGCCTTTATACGGCGAAGGATATACATATCCTTCTCTTATTTCCGCCAACGCAAGTTTAACCAACTCGGTTACGTATCCGAGTAATCGATCTGTTTCCTCGTACGAAAGCAATCCCGTCGACCCGCCCCTTTTCGTTATTTTATTGCCGAAATTATACACGTCGCTTGTTACTTCGTAATCGTCGATGGCTCTTGCTATCGCCTCGTCGTTTAATGCAAACCCCTTAAACATGTTGTCCTCCGGCTTGCACACCCACTTGTACTTATACGGATAAATAAACATAGCTGCCGGTAAATATCCGTTTTCTTTTTGCACCTTCATATAAAGCGGTAGCTGCACGGATTTGCCGAAATAGACCTCCGGGTAACCGAGCGACGCATTGCCGGTCTTATAATCTACCAAACGTATATGATTTTTGTATACGTCTGCATAGTCGATTTTGCCCACGAACGACACTCCGTCTATTTGCGAACGAAAACTTATTTCTTCTCCGAGCGGTTTGAACTTTCCTTTGGAAATATGCCTGACAAAAATTTTTATAGCCTCGGCAGCCTCCCTTATAAGCGACTGAATCAAAAGTATGTTGCTTTCAATTTGCGCCTTTCCGAATTTTTCGATAAGCCGTTGCGCTTCCGACGCAATCTTGTCGTCTATCGATACGTCATCGGTATTTTTTAACACCCCTTCCATCAACGAATGCAAAAACTGCCCGACGTCAATAGCGTTCATTTCCCCGTTTTCCCTATCGACAAGCTTCAATCCGTAATCGGCAAAGTGCTTAAACGGACACCTAAAATAACTTTGCAGTTCGCTCACGGATGCGGAACGCTTAAAAAATAATTCGTTTGCATTGTCGATAAATGCCGTCCTATCGTCGTTTTTCTCATCCCTGTCTATGCCCGCAGCGACAAGCGATGCTATCGCCACGCCGTAATCTTCTCCCTGAAAATTTTGCTTATAGCACAGCGACGACAAAAATTCTCTGGCATGTACTCTGCTGCCTGCCATCATTGCAATTTGCTCAAAAGGGCTATCTTCGTTAAGCGATTCGGCTTCCTCGCATTCGAGCGCCTGCAAATAATACGATTTGTCCGTTGCCGTAACGAATACGACGTCGGCAGACGCCAAAGCCATAGACAATTCTCTCACGTATCTGAAATTTATTTGTTCCGCTCGCTGTAACCCGTCGGGTAATACCGTCTTTTCGTCCTCCCCGATAAGCGAACTGTCATCGTAAACCTTAGGCAAAAAACCGTTATCGAAACCGATTACCGCCATAAACGCAAACTTTGCGCCTCTCATCGCAGCGGGATCTCCGACGGTCACGCCTCCGCACGGAAGAGGCGCTATCTTGGTAGCTTTAAGTCCCTCTTGCCATACCGAAAATAAAAATTCGAAATCTCCGCTTAGCGATGCTTGCTTCATGAGTGAGGTCAGCGATTCGGCTTTGTCTATACACGAGTCGCTTATATTAAACTCCGCACATTTGCTCCTTAAGTCCGAGTATCCTATCAAATCGCTTATAAAGTCGCAAAAATCGTCCACCGTATTTATGTTTTTGATTCTTTCGGCAGCATAACCGATAACGTCGATTATTTTAAGACGAGTGTCATCGCACTCCTCGAACTCCTGCAAAAAACCGTTGTAATCGATAAGCCTCGAGTTTACGTAATTTTCGAATCTGTCGGCATCGATTGCCGCTACGGAGGAAAAGGCATTTTTGCACAGTTTAATTACCTTTTCTCTTCTCAGCCACAGAGCGCATTCTATCAAAGTAATCAAGTAATCTATACACGGAAAATCTATAAGCTCTTTGTTTTGCGCCAAAAATGCGGGGATTTCGAATTCTTCGAAAATTCTTCGTACTTTATCGTAATCTGCATTGCCCATCACAACCGCCATGTCTTTGTAGCTCACGCCTTTGCTTGCTACGTATCTCAGTCTTGCCGCAACCTCTTTTATCGCCTCTGCACCGCCCTTTTCGCAAACGGTAGGACGACATTCCTTGCTTTCGCCGTTTACTTCGAGCATTGTAAGCTCGATAGCCGCCTCGCCTATCGCTTCGAAAGTGCTTAGCGTCGCCACGTCGTAATAGTCGAAATTTGCCACGTATATACGAGCGTTTTTTATGTAATCGCAATTTTTTGCCTCGCTTCGGATAAGAGCAAGTTTGCCTGAACGATCTACGAATTTGCCGTCTATTGCATTGAGATAAGCGGTGTAAAGTTTTTTTAAATCGCCGAGTTTAGGCGTAGATTCTTGTATATCGCAAGGCATAATGCCTGCCGCCAAAAAATCGTTTATCGCATCGTAGACCTTTTCGCAAAAGCCTCTGTTTTGCGCAGATCTGAAGAAACAATTTAATTCCGTACGCTTTATAATGCTTCTGAGCAACATTATTGCGCCCTCTTTGTTTAAAAGCGGCGTAGCTATATTCATCTTATAAAATAACCGGCTCAGCGACAAAACCTCTATATCGAACGACCCGGAACACTCGGAATAGACATATTTTTCGGCAAGCAAAGTGTACCTTTCGGGAACAATCAGCAAACGTCGAAAACTTATATCCGGTTTTACGGAATTCATCTGACGAATTATATACGAAAATCCGTCGTAATAATTGTCTGCACAAATAATTTTTGCTTTCATATCTCCATTTTAACTTATTTAGTTTGCCAAATCAAGTGAAATATGGTACACTATCTAAAAATCATCATTAAGGATTTACTATGAAAAAAATATTACTTTGCATATCTTTATCTGTAATTCTTGTAGCTCTTTCGGCATGCGGAGGCGGCACCATATCTTACCCTACCGTTGACACTCCGGCTGAGCTTCCGTGGAGAGCTACTGCAAAAAGCGCAAACGACGAATACACAGTCTACGACGTAACCAAGTATTACGGAGGAGATTTAAAGAAACCGCTTACTACTTCCGACAGCTTACTTTCTTTCCACGTCAGCGTTGCCGTAAACGAAACCAGCGACCTTATGTGTACTCTCGACACTACGCTTAAAATGGTATACAACGACGATGAACTGAACGGAGCAAACAAAGGCAAAACCGACGTTATAACATCGAAGGCGATTTTCCGAGCGGACGATCTCACTGCAGTGTACACACAAAAAACTGCTAATCTGCAGACGACCCCTTCGTTAAACTACAGCTTCGAAGCCGATTATGCTGCGGGAAAAGCAACTATGGGCGAAAAAGAAATTTCCATTCCCAAAGGCACGTATTACGATAACGAGTATTTGTACTACTACGTTCGCGCATTAAAATCTTTAGGCGAAAACATGAATGAAACTTTGCATATAGTCAATTGGTACGAAAGTTTTTTGGCGAACGAACTTAAAACTTATTCCCTAACTACATCCTCTGCGCCCAACTCGGTAGAAATGTCTGACTTCATCGCAGGCTTGTATGACGGCGATAACGTCAGCGACGGCAAAATAAAATGCACTGTCGTTCAACTTAACGTAGCTGCAAAAAAAGGTTCGGGTACAGGCTCGCCTCTTACGTTCGCTTACGCCGTAGGCAATGCTTCTACCCAGAATAATTCGCTTAACATCAAAAGCACCTTCCGCAAGGCTTTGCTTCGCTTCGAAACTGTAGAGTACTTTATGAACGGAAACGTAAAAGCCGCTACCGAATATACGCTTAAGAGCATTTCGATAGACGAAATCGCTTAACCGAGATTACAAACAATAGTATGCAAAACGCATTCGCCGAGTTATTTTCGGCAAATGCGTTTTTTAATTATCTTTAGGCATTAAAGGCAGATATAATAAACTTGTTTTTCGATACGCTAACGATTAGCGTTATTTACATTGTACGCCACAGCTTTTTTGCAAAAATTATTCGGCTTGTCGCATAAAAATGCGGACGCCACATCTCATGGCTTTCCGCACTCTTTTAAAAACTTTTCGTTACGCTAGGAGCGACATTTAAATCCGCATAAATCGTTTATAGCCACAAAAATAGTTAATGACGGTGAAATTCCTACAAGTTTTCTTCTGCCTTTTTCGAATTTTCGGCAGACTTCGAAACTTTTTTGCTTTCGTAATTGCTCAATTCGCTGTTCAAATCGGTCCTACCCGAAAGGGGAAACAAAAAGCTGTGCCTTTTCTTAAATTCGTCTGCTCTTAACTTTGCCTCTAATTTTAACTCTTCGATTCTGACGATAAGTTTGTGATCCGCAGCAAACTTCTTTATCTTAACTCCCACTTTAAATGAATGCGCCATATCTATGGCAAACACGCCGAAATACATACCTACAAAAAAAGAATACTGCAAATTGGAGCACAACCACTCCACTGCACCTACTATTCTCGCATGAACAAACAAATAATACGCAGCCCCTATTAATCCCCAAAACAAAGTGAACAACGGACAGATAATTCCCTGAATATTTCCCCATCTGTCGGAATAATCCCAAAGCTTGATTTTCATGTGTTTAATAAAAATAAGCCCGGTCACGTATTCTATAAGCGTCATAACCGCAGTTATCATGGCTATTACGAAAATCTTTTGCCATACGGGTGAGGGAATAAAAGAGTAATCGAACATACAAATAACGTACAGTGCGACAAGTCCGCTTCCGTACAAAGGCAAACACGGGCCCGACAAAAAACCCGGATTAATCCATTTTTTGTGAACGCATCTTCTGAATATCAACTCGACTACCCAGCCGAGCGTACTTCCTACAAAAAATATAAAAGTCAACTCCAAAAAAGTTACCATAATATTCTCCGATAATTAAATATGTCGGGACGCTCACGCCCCGTTATGCTAACGAAATAATAACATAATCGGCTTTGCTCGTCAAGCAAATAGAAAAGCGTTATACTTCGGTTTTGACAATCGTTACAGTTTTCCCTTCGTTGCCCTTTTTCCGTCTAACAAGTATCGTCATGTGTCGCATCTTCGCCTAACTTTTTCATTTGCCGTTTGACGCAGATCATCATAATGTGCCATAAACTGTTTTTTGCGAAAAAATAAAAATATTTACTTTTTTTGCAGTTTTTTGAGCTTAAATTATTTACTTTATTGCCCGTTAGTGTTAAAATATAGTCAAATAAAACAAAAGAGGTGCGTTATGGACAAATTTTATATAGAAAAAACTCCGTCCGGCTGTTTTAACTTTTCTCTTATCGCAACTAATAAGGAAAAGATTTGCGTGTCGTCTCAAGTGTACAAGAGCAAAGACAGCTGTAAAAAAGCTATTGCAAGCGTAATTAAAAACTCAAAGCGCTGCATAGAAGAAAATCGAATAGAAGACTTGACTTTACAAAAAAAAGCAGAACCGTTAGGGTTTCCGAAATATGAGATTTATCTCGACAAAGCCGGACTATACCGCTTTCGTCTCTTTGCCACGAACGGCGAAAATCTTGCTATATGCGAAGAAGGCTATAAGTCAAAATCGGGATGCGTCAACGGCGTCAGAAGCGTTATGGCTACTTCCGACGGAAGCGAAATTATAGATAACACCGTAACCAAATAAGTCTTTATTGCACGGTCCCTTACTTTTGACGTCGTTTGCTTGACAACGACGCATTTGCGAACGGTTTCGCTATCTGTTTAACATTTAAAAATAAAAGCGTCGTCGCTTCCGTTTACTTTGGTTGCGACGACGTTTTTTTTACCGTTAGCCTTTGTACTTAGTATTATAACCGTCGTTCTCCTCCGGTCTGAATGCGTTAGGATAGCTTATATCGGCCTGCATGTCGTAAGCCGTTTTTTGTATAAGTTGCATAACCGTTTCCGCATCTTCTATATCTATTATGCTGTTTGCGTAAGACTGCTTCCCCGGCATAATTCCGCTTGACGATATATATACGTCCCCGACTTTAAAAATCGCATCCAGTACGCCTTTGTGAACGGCAACACCCGAAATGTCTTTCATCATAATGTTAATGACTTGCGACCCTATAAAACCGCTTTTTATCAAAACTCGTTTATCGGTAATCAGATACTCCATATTTTTATGTCGCTTCGATGCCGTGCTTGCCTTGGCCACCCACATCCATACAGGCGCCAAATGAATCAAAAAGAATGGTATCAAAATAAACAAAAACGACTTTGGCATCCCCGTATCGAAACTCACCATCATAAATATAAAACCGGCATCAATGGCAAGCCAAATCAAAGCAATGGGCATAAGAGTTATTACGTTTTCCCAAATAAATACCTTTCTCTTGGGTTTGCCTTCCCACAAAATTCTCTCGTCGGGCGTAACCATACGCCTTAACTCACCGCTTTGCACAGCTTCCGCTTCGTTTGCTTCGTAACGATCGTATTTCATTGTGTTATCTCCTTCTATGTAGTTAATTTTTAATTACATATATTAGTTTTCATTACAGTTGCGAATTGCTTCAAGCAAAAAACTTACCGGCCTGAATCCGTCATTACACGATATTAAAGCAGAATACGGATTTTTCATCCACCCGTCGTAAAAATATCCGCCACCGTTAGCCAAAATCAGAACAAAGGGTTTTACGCTTTCCCATGCGCTCTCGCACATAGCCTCCGGTTTCGTCCCCGACTCGCTTAAAAACACGTCGCCTTCTTTGACCGAACAAGCATTCTCGATAGGATTTTCGTATAATCCGATAAGGTCGTCATATTCGGTTTTTCGCACTGCCGTAATTCTTATCGTATACATTTCTCGCACCTGCCGATAACTAATCCGTTATCTTCCGTACTTCTTTGCAAGTCTTGCCAAGGCAAATTCCAAATCTTTTTCTTCTTTGTTTGCCTTGTCTTTTTTGTCAAAACGTTTTCCGCCACTATGTGAAACGTCCTTCTTCTTGAGTCCGAACGGATTTTTTGACGTCTTCATAGTCAAACTGATTTTGTTTTTATTTGTGTCTACGCCCAAAACTTTAACATGCACTCTGTCGCCTACGTTGAGCACTTCGGAAGGATGCTTTATAAATCCGTCCGCAATCTCGCTGATATGAACCAGTCCGTCCTGATGTACCCCGATGTCCACAAATACGCCGAAGTCTATTACGTTACGTACAACGCCGTCAAGTTCCATACCTTCTTTTAGGTCTGCCAAACTGAGCAGGTCGCTTCTAAGCACCGGCGTAGGCAAACTGTCTCGTATATCTCTACCGGGCTTTGCCAGTTCGACGAGTATGTCTTGCAAAGTAGGAACGCCCACTCCTATACTGTCTGCCACTTTTTGTTCACCCTGAGCTGCAACCATACCCGTTATCTTTGCGCCGCCACCGTTTACTATATCGGACTTAGTCATTCCGAAATGCTCGAGCAACTTACTTACGGCTTCGTATGACTCGGGATGCACGCCCGTATTATCCAGAATGTCCTCTCCGTCCGAAACTCTAAGGAAACCTGCGCATTGCTCAAACGTCTTGGCACCGAGCTTGGGCACGTTAAGAAGCTGTTTACGACTGGTAAACTTATTAGCCTCTCTGTACTTTACGATATTTTTTGCCGTACTGCTGTTTAGTCCGGACACAAAACCCAAAAGGCTTGCGCTTGCAGTATTAAGATCTACTCCTACGGAATTTACGCAATCTTCAACAACGCCGTCCAAAACTTCGGTAAGTCTTGCTTGCGGCATATCGTGCTGATATTGACCGACGCCTATGCTTTTTACGTCGATTTTTATAAGCTCCGCAAGAGGATCCTGCAATCTTCGGGCGATGCTTACCGCACTGCGCAACGAAACGTCGAAATCGGGAAATTCTTCCGCACCGAGTTTACTTGCCGAATATACGCTTGCGCCCGCCTCGTTGACTACTGCGTAGTTTACCGGGCGATTGAGCTTCTTTATAAGATTAGCTACGAAGATTTCGGCTTCCTTACTTGCAGTTCCGTTACCTATGCTTATAACGTCTACGCCGTGTTTGTATATAAGTTGAGTAAGTTTTGCCTCGGCTTCGGTTATTTTGCTTTGCGGCGGCGTAGGATAAACCACTCCCGTATCCAAGACGTTACCTCTGCGATCTATTACTGCAATCTTGCAACCGGTTCGATACGCCGGGTCTACCGCCAATATCGTTTTATCTTTAAGAGGAGGCTGCATCAAAAGCGGCTTAAGATTCACCTTAAACATCTTAATAGCCTGCTCGTTAGCCATATCGGTAAGGTCGCTACGGATTTCTCTCTCTATCGATGGAAATATAAGTCGCTCGTAAGCATCTTGCGCAGTTAATTTTACCAAGTTTACCGCCTCTTCACTGCCGCCGTTTACTACATACAAAGCGTAAATTTTATTTAAAGCACTTTCCTCGTCAAGCTCTAACCAGACCTTGAGGCAATCTTCCTTTTCGCCTCGGTTTATCGCCAAAACTCTATGGCTGGGCATGGACGAAACCTTTTCTCTGTAATCGGCATACATGTCGTATACCTTATTATCGGGATGATCGAGCAATTTACAACATATAAAGCCGGCACTCTTAGCCAACTCTCTGATGCTCTTACGCAACTCGGCATTGTCCGAAATGACTTCGGCTATAATATCGCACGCTCCGGCAATTGCGTCTTTTTCGGTTTTCACACCCTTTTCCTCATCGATATACTTTGCAGCTTCGCTTTGAATATTTACGGATTCTTGCTTAAGAATTATTTCGCTAAGCGGCTCCAATCCTTTTTCCTTAGCCACGGAAGCTCTTGTCTTTTTCTTCTGCTTAAACGGGCGATAAATATCTTCGACTTCGGTCAGCGTTTTCGCCAAAGTAAGCATAACGGCTATTTCATCCGTCATCTTATCTTGCGAAGTAATGCTGTCCGCAACTTCTTGCTTGCGAGTTTCCAGATTTTTGAGGTAATTAAGTCTATCTGACATGCTGCGCAAAACTTGGTCGTCGCAGTTACCATGCATTTCCTTACGGTAACGGGCTATAAACGGTATGGTATTACCTTCTTCTATTAAATCGATTACGTTTTGGCAGTAATCCTTGCGTATGCCGAATTCGTCTGACAAAACCTTACTAAAATCCATATTGGGCTCTCCTAATAACGTAATTTTGCCGCTTGTTTCAATTTTAAGTAAAAATAAAAGATATGTTGCGACACAAAATGCAATTCTTACCGAATCGCATTTATACTATACCATACTTGATTGTAAAAATCAACGACATTGTTAGTTTCAGCGACAAATATTTTGCTTTTAAATAGCGCATACAGCACAGATTATTGCTATTGTTTATGGCTTTTACTTAACGTACTATATTAAATTATACCCGGCTCATCGAATGAATCGAACTTGCAAAACCGTTTAATAATGATTAGCTTTTATCGAAACATACGTTTTACAAAAATGACAACACTCACTAATACGTGCAAGATTACGCATTTCTATTTAGATTTATTTATAAACCCAAAATGTATGGCTGATGCGATTCGGCTACGATGTATTATCGCCGACCAATAAATTCGATAATCTTAAGCAGAGCCGAGTAAATGCAAAAAAATCAAACTCTCTTCACCTGTTTTTACAAAATAAAATCCGCTTCCCGAAAACGAGAAACGGACTTCTTTTGACTTATTTAACTAAAAGCTATTGCTTACTGAATACCCTGAGCGATCATAGCGTCTGCAACCTTTTCGAAGCCTGCGATGTTTGCGCCCATAGCGAAGTTGTCCTTGTGACCGTACTTCTCTGCAGCCTTTGCCATGTTGTGATAAATGTTGTTCATCATAGCATGGAGCTTAGAATCAACTTCTTCTGCAGTCCAGCTGAGTCTCATGCTGTTCTGGCTCATTTCGAGAGCGGAAGTACCTACGCCGCCTGCGTTTGCAGCCTTTGCGGGAGCAAAGAGCATACCCGGAGTTGCAAGGAAGATAGCGATAGCTTCGTTGTAGGAAGGCATGTTAGCTGCTTCGATAACGATACGGCAGCCGTTGTCAACAAGCGCCTTAGCGTGCTGAACGTTGATGTCGTTCTGAGTAGCGCACGGAATTGCGATATCGGTCTTAACGCCCCAAACACGGAGATCGTCCATAGACTTGGTCTCGAAGTACTTAGCCTTCGGATGGTCGATAAGGTAGTCGGAGATACGAGCTCTCTTAACTTCCTTAAGGATTCTGACTGCTTCTACGTCTATGCCGTTTTCATCGAGAATCCAGCCGTTAGAGTCGGACATGGTGATAACCTTAGCGCCCAAAGAGGTAGCCTTTTCTGCGCAGTAGATAGCAACGTTACCGGAACCGGTGATGGTAACTCTCTTACCCTTGAAGGAATCGTTGTGATCGTTAAGCATAGCTTCGCCGAGGTAAACGACACCGTAGCCGGTAGCCGGAGTTCTGATAAGCGATCCGCCGTAGGTAAGACCCTTGCCGGTAAGGACGCCTTCGTAAAGTTTGGTTATTCTCTTATAAGTTCCGTACAAGAAACCGATTTCTCTTCCGCCTACGCCGATGTCGCCTGCGGGAACGTCTACGTTAGCGCCGATATGACGATAAAGCTCGGTCATAAAGCTCTGGCAGAAACGGAATACTTCTGCGTCGCTCTTGCCCTTCGGATCGAAGTCTGCGCCACCCTTGCCGCCGCCGATGGGAAGGCCGGTAAGGCTGTTTTTGAAGATCTGCTCGAAGCCGAGGAACTTCATGATGCTAATGTTTACGGACGGATGGAAGCGAAGACCTCCCTTGTAAGGTCCGATTGCATTGTTAAATTGTACACGGAAACCACGGTTAACGTGAGCTACGCCCTTATCATCGGTCCAAGGAACTCTGAACATTATCTGACGATCGGGTTCTACAAGACGCTCAAGCAAAGCGTTCTGACGGTATTTAGCTTCGTTAGCTTCGATAACCTGAGAAAGAGTGTTAAAAACTTCGTTGACAGCCTGAATAAATTCAGTTTGTCCCGGATTTCTCTTCTCTGTCATTTCCATAACTTCTGAAATGTAAGACATTGTTAACTCCTCCATAAAGAGATATTTTGTATACCTATAGTATAGACTTAAGATAATTAAATGTCAAACAAAAAAACAATATATTTATACCTATTTTTCGTTATTTTTTTTGCTTTTTTAAAGTCAAAGCAATTGTAAAGAGGCAAAATAAAAACCGCTGCTCTTAATGCAAAAGCAGCGGTTTAAGTTATCGAACTCGAACAAAAACTATCCTTCTATTTTGGCTATAGTATTCATAAGTTCGCTGGTTACCATTCTGACGTTAAGAACGTATGCGGTATAGTTTTCGGAACCGATATTTCCGTCTTCGTCATACTCGTCCGAAGTCGAATCGTTATTTACGTTAGAGCTAAGGTACGGAATGCACTCCACGTCTATAATTTCTCCGTTAGATTCTTTCAATCTCAAAAGGACTCTGTCGTATGCAATCTCCTTACCTTCCACGGTAATCTTTGACGCTTCCTTAAAGTAAAGTCTTACTATGCGTTCGCCCTCAAAAGCTCCGTAACTGTTAATTCTTACCGCAGTAACGGTGGTAGGTTCTCCGTCAGAATCTTTCTTAAACAACATTTTTTCGGTACATTTCAATTCCAACCATGCGTGCAGTACGCTGAATCCGCTCTTATCAAAAGCTTCAATAAGGTTTTTCGATACGCCGCCTTCGCTGTCGTCGAAATGTTCGTTACCCTCGTTGGATACTATCAAAGCAGCTCTTTGAATTTCGCCGAACTCGTTTATCGCTCGGACCTTAATAAGTCCAGTTGCGAGCGCAAGTGCCCCGATGGCAAGTATTACGCACAAAAATATTGCGACTACTTTACTTATCTTCTTTGTTCTCATCTTTGTTTTCTCCCGATTTTTGGTTAGTATTTGTATCTTTTCTCACATAACGCAAGTTAAGCGTCTCAATTACTTCCGCCGCAGACTTGCCGTCCATAATCATGCGCATTTCGTTATCGTAAACGGTTTCGCACTCAACCAATACCCTAACAAGTGTCTCCATCTTATCTTTGTTTTGGGTAAGAATGGATTTCGCCCGAGCATGCGCTTCTTCCACGATACGATGAACTTCGGAATCTATCTTAGCCGCCATGTCTTCGGAATACGCATGGCTGCTACCGTAATCTCTGCCGAGGAATACTTCGTGACTGCTACCGTAATACACGGGACCGAGTTCGCTCATGCCCCACTCGGTAACCATCTGACGGGCTACGTTAGTTGCCTGATGAATGTCTCCGCACGCTCCCGTCGTATAATCGCCGATTACCAATTCTTCGGCGGCTCTTCCGCCCATGGTCATTGCAAGCGAAGCCTTTATGGAATTTACGGTTTCGTGATTGTTATCGTTTTCGGGACGAACCATAGTAAAGCCGGCTGCGTTGCCTCTCGGAATAATGGTAACTTCGTGTACAGGATCGCATTCCTTTATGCTCATAGCTACGATAGCGTGTCCCGCCTCGTGATAAGCGGTAATACGCTTATCCACCTCTGTAACGACTCTCGACTTCTTTTGCGGTCCCATTACGACTTTGTCTATACCTTCGTATATGTCTTCCATGGTAACCGACGTTCTTCCCGCTCTTACGCACAAAATCGCCGATTCGTTAAGCAGATTGGCTATATCGGCTCCCGAAAAGCCGCTTGTTGCTCTCGCCAAAACCTTGAAATCTACCGACGGATCCATAGGTTTATTTCGAGCGTGAACTTTAAATATCTCCTCTCTGCCACGTATATCGGGAAGGTTTACATGAATTTGTCTGTCGAATCTGCCCGGACGCAGCAATGCCGGATCGAGTATGTCCGCTCTGTTTGTCGCAGCCATCACGATTATACCTTCGCTTGTTTCGAAACCGTCCATCTGCACTAACAACTGGTTAAGCGTCTGCTCTCTCTCGTCATGGCCGCCGCCCAAGCCTGCGCCTCGCTGCCTTCCTACGGCATCTATCTCGTCTATGAATATTATACACGGCTTATTCCGCTTTGCCGTTGCGAACAAATCTCGCACCCTGCTTGCGCCCACGCCTACGTACATCTCTACGAAATCCGAACCGGATATGGAAAAGAACGGAACGTTTGCCTCTCCTGCCACTGCCTTTGCAAGCAGCGTTTTACCTGTGCCGGGAGGGCCTACCATAAGAACGCCTCGAGGGATTCTTGCGCCCATCTCGGTAAACTTCTTGTGGTCTTTAAGAAAGTCGACGACCTCTTTAAGCTCCTCTTTTTCCTCGTCTGCACCGGCAACGTCGGTAAACTTGACCTTTTCTTTGCTTTCTTCGGCACCTGCATGAGAATAATCGTTTATCGGTTTGTTAGCGTTGTTTACTGCACGCACCACGTATAATAATCCGAATATTAACAACACTCCCAAAAGAAGCGACGGCAGATAGCTCCAAAAACCCGAAGTGTATCTGCTGTTATATTTTATCTCAATATCCTGCAGATTGTTTTCACTGAGGAACGAATTAAGGCTGTCTCGTTCGGGAACGTACACGTAATATTTTTCGGTTGCGGAACCGTTCTTGATCGTTACGGTCGCTTTATCGTTTACGACTTCGATTTTTACTACTTTACCGGCTATCGCATCCTTAGTGAAATCGCTGTAATTTTTTTCTTTCACCGAACCGGACGACGTAGCCAACATGTACACGGTAACGCCTATCACGGCGATGAGCATGATAGTGAGCATTACCCAAAGTCCTTTTTTGTTCTCTTTCAAACTGTTTCCTCCGTTTGCGTCAATAATTATAACACATAATCTTCTCTTTTATCAAGCGATTGCTACGGCTTATTTATAAACAATATGCCCAGCGTACCCTTTCCGCAATGTGCGGTAACTGTACAACCCGCATGAGTTTCGATAATTTCTTTAAACTGCGGCGCTTTTTCCCGGATTTGTTTGCGAACGCTTTCCACTATTTCGGGATCGGCATAAGTATGAGTAATAAAAATACGAGAATAATCCGGATGAGGATATTCCTTCAAAATAGTGGAGACGTATTTATCCACGCACTTACCCAATTTACCTACGTATTTTTGCCCGGGTACCATTTTGCCGTCCTTTAACATGATCATGGGTTTTAGCGAAAGAGCGGAAGCCAGCAGCATTTTTACACCGCTGCATCTGCCGCCTTTGTACAGATATTCCATTGTGTCCACAACGAACGAAGCCTGAACGTGAGGAATCAACTCGGTTATCTTGTTAAATATCGTTTCGCCGTCATCGCCCTCGTCTGCAAAATCGCAAGCCTTGAGCACCAAAAGTCCTATGCCGGTAGAAAGCGAGCGGGAATCGACAACTCTTACGTTGCTTACGTTACGAGCGGCAACCTCTGCGTTGTTATACGACGACGACATTTCTGCCGAAATACAAAAATGTACCACTTCGCTGCCGTCTGCTGTCTGCGCCTTGAAAAACTGTTCGTAATCCTCTACGCTGCGAGAAGCAGTCTTGGGCAGTACCTTCTTTTCCTTGTAATAATCGAAAATCTTTTGCGGTTTTATCGTTTCGCCGTCAATATAGCATATACCGTCAAGCAGAATGTTGAGCGGCATAACCGCTATATTTCTTTTTTCGAACAACTCCTCGAGGTCCGCCGTGGAATCCGATGTTATTTTTACCATTTTAGTATCTCCTTATCTCGTTTAATTTATCTGCGCAATCGATGTGTGCGGTTACCGTTTTTTTACAAATAGGTTAAAAAATCTACCTACCGCAGTATCTCCGCCTATTACGCAAAAAACCTTTCCTTCAAAATCTTTTTTATCTATAAGACCGTATTCTCTCGAATCGAGCGAATCGTTACGATTGTCGCCTAAAATAAAATACGTATCTTTTTTTACCGTAATAAAATATTCATCGGGAACGTCGGGAATCTCTCCTTCATACAACTTGTATTCACCGCTTTGAAACATAGCTCGGCGAACGAAAAAACTCGCAAGCATTCTCCCCGTAACGTATTCCTCCCCTACTTGATTGCCGTTGACGTACATATAAACATATGGACCTTCCTTAACGAAAAGCAATCTGTCTCCTGGCACACCCACCACTCGTTTGACAAGTTTTTTTTCGGCTTGTGTACTCCACAGCGTGGTCACGTCGCCTCTGTCGAAATTTGTCGTTTTGTAACTTATAAGTACGTCGCCGTCAGAAATGGTATTAAGCATGCTTCCGCCCGAAGTTACGCTTATCGAGCACAACTGCAAAAAGATAAGCCAAGCCACTAGCACAACTGCCAATACATAAGCAAACGTATCGGCACAGGAGCCGCTTTTTTTTATATTAAGTTGATCCTGCGCAATCAGCTCCATAACTCAAATCCACAAAACCGAAGCTACCACGACTCCGCCTGCCGCCTGCACGGACAAAGACGTTACGTCGCACCATCCGTCCAAAGTATCGCCGTCATGCGAAAAATTGTTTACCGAAAGGCAGACGTTTACCCAATTCATCTTTTCTCTTACCGCAATATTGTACTCGTATTCGTCTGCGCCGTCTCTTACCGAAAACTTAACGGTTTGGTTTTCGGGTGAATAAAACATAATCCTCAGCGATGCGTCCGCAGGTCCCTTAAACCTAATGTCTCCGATTTTGAAGGTCTCCATCCTGCCGGTAGTCGCTACGCCGTGTATCCCATACGGTCCTTTTTTCATAACGATTTCGTCGCCGAACCAATCGTCTACGCCCATATCGCCGCTGTAAACCAATCTACTGTCAAGAGCTTCCTCGGCAACTCCCATCTTTGCCGGAATACGTTTTACCATAGGAGACGAAAACTTGTAACCGTCTTTAAATTGTGTGACAAACGCCAACAACTTTTCGTCCGACCGATATACAGGCAATCTGCCGAAATACGAATTTCCGCTACGCTCTATATCCGCTTTTGACCAGTTCCTCACTCGGCAATTTTCGTTACCTGCGCTGACAAAAAGCGAAAGTTCGCCCTCACCCGTTATCTCAAAATACAATTTACCTTCGGCAACGTATGGTTTTATCGTGGGCATGGAAGGGATATTTTCGCCTTCGCCCGAAAGATGTTTGTTAAGCCATTTTTCCGTCTCCGACAAGCCGACCTCGCCTATATCGTGACTGCTGCGTTCGTTGATAGTCAAGCGACAATCGTCTCTTTGTATAAGCGAAAAAAGCTCGCTCATATATTCGGTAGAATCGTTTTCTTCGTTAGAAGAAATTATCTCTAACACCGGGAAACGCAACATAGACGTGTACGCTTTGTTATACAAACACGCTTTGTAGTTTATATCGTCGGATTGCTCTTCGTAGCCGTATATGCTTACGCCTGCGTCCACTTGCACCGTTGCGGACAATTTCCACACTATGCCCGCTCCGTCGCCTATTCCGACTACGGCAACTTTGCCGTTGCCCTTTGTCTTGGCGTATAGCGCAGCGCACATACCAACAGCCGCCCATGCGTACCATCTGTGCTTAGCCGGGTCCAAGCCGTCTCCGGCAGACCGCTCCGTTGCGTCTCTGAGCGAATCCGGATACATCGTCCCCCTGCGCCCGGGAACCGCTCCTTTGTAATTTACCGTCATCAAGTTATAACCTTGATAATCCGTTATGTCGGTTTTGGAGTCCTCGTCAAATATTATTACGGTAGGTAAACTTCCCTTATCCAGATATTTTGCATAAATTCGCACTATGCCGTCATCGGTCTTTATGCCCGAAAAATAAAATTCGGTCAACGTACCGCCGTTAAAAGGCGCAGACTTAACAACCGTCTCGTTAAACGGAAGCGGTGTAAAATCTTTCCATAGTGTTTGCGGAGTCATTATATCCATACCAAGTTAGTATACCCGTTTATTAACTCAATGTCAAGTTATTCCGTCCTCAAGGCAACGACAGGATCCTTCTTTGTCGCACTTTTTGAGGGAATTATTCCGGCTACGAGGGTGAGTAGCGTGCTTATCGCTATAAGAATGATTGCTATATGCCAGGGCAGAATGGCTCTTAGCGTACTCAGTCCGGTAAGCGCCTTGAGAATCAAATTGATGGGGATGCACAATAAACATGTAGCTATCACTCCCATAAGTCCCGCAGTAAGGCCGATAATTATAGTCTCTGCGTTAAACATTCCCGCAACGTTACGTTTGGAAGCGCCTATCGCCCTTAATATACCTATTTCTTTGGTACGCTCTTGAACGGATATCAACGTAATTACGCCTATCATTATCGACGAAACCACCAACGATATTGCGACAAACGCTATCAAAACATAGGTTATTGCGTCTATTATCGTAGTAACCGTGTCCATTATCAGCCCTACATAATCGGTGTATGTTATACGCTGGGCTTCGTCGACGGTAGCGTTGTACTCGGATATGGTCTTCGCTATCATGTCTTTTGCCGCAAATGTAGCCGCATAGAAGTTTACGCTGACAGGTTCGTCTTTATCGAAGCAACCGAATTTTACCAAATTCTTTTCATACGTTGACGATGAATAATCGGTAATAATAGCGTACATTTCCAATTTTTGTGCATCGTCCATAGCCGCTACTTCGTTATCGAACATTTCGGCAGCTTGCGCATCTGTGTAACCGGCAAATTCTTCTTTTACTTTTTGCGCATAATTTTGTTTTACGCTATCGGCTGCAAGCTGTTTTACATAGCCCATCACTTCTTCATACGTCATTGCGTCTATAAAGCCTTGTATCATAGACATGTTTATACCCATTCCGGCAGCGATGGGCGCAAGTTTTTTGACGAGATCCTCTTTCTTTTCTTCGTCTGTACCGTCTTCTATGAGTCCGAGCAAACTCAACTGCTTATTGACTTCTTCGTTGACCTGCTCGTCAGACGGAACGCTTTTGTACTTAAGCAAAGCTTCCTTCTTTTCGGTATCCGTAAGCAAAAGCACTTGCTGCTCGAATTCCGCAAGTTTTTCTGCGTCCGAAATATTGCTCTTGAATTTTTTGCCGCTTACGATATCGACTTCGGGATGCGCCTGCTGATATTTTACCACCTCGGAATTAAGCGCTTCGTCCAATGCGTATTCGGTAAGTGCCGAAGTATACGCAATGGCGCCTGTAAGCATGCCGGTCAAAGAACCGCTCTTTTGTCTTACGATGCCGCAGACCTTAATAGGAAGCGCTGCCGAATATATGGGACGAAGATCGTCGCCGTATTTCGTTTTTTTGCTAACGTAAACGTCGCCGTCCTTGTCGTAAAAATGATACGGAAATGCTACTCTGAGGTTTTTCGTATTTAATATTTCTTCGTACGTCCAACTCATCGGTTCGGTTTCGGCAAGTTCGTTACCGCTGATTGCGGCGTCGATAATGCGATCGATTTCGTCCTCGTCCTTAAGGCCCAATGCAAACAACGACAAATCGTTTATCTCGTTATTTTGATTAAGTACGACTACTACTTCGTTGTATGCGCTAGGCCATCTGCCGGTAACCGTCTCGTACTGCTGCTTTACTAACGGACTTATAAGTTCGCCGTCGTTGGAAGGCAAAATTTCCTGCCAAAGCGAAACGTTATATCCCGTGGACGCAAGCATGTTAAGCATGCCGGAGGTAGTAACGCCTCCCGTCTTTTCCTGAATTTTCTTTTTCAACAGGCTGTTAAGGTCAGACTCCACGATTTTACTTTCCTTGGAAACCGTATCGGTATATTTCGCATAAGCGGATATCTTTAGATTATATCCGTATCTTACGCCGGAAACGGATTTGGAAAATTCTTCGTCCGTAGCCATTTTTTTCTGAACGAATTTCTTAAATGCTCGCAAGTCGTTTTGCGAAACGTCGATTTTGCTCATCGACTTTGCAAGATTGTAGAGCACCTGCTGCTCGTACACCTTGTCTTTGTCATGCTTTGTTACAGACGTTGCGTCTTTTAAGAAATTATTTATAAAGGACGTCATGTCGGCATGCGTTTCGGTAATCGCTATGGGGTACGACGAAAGCGTGTCTTGCTGCAAAACGTCTATGTACGTCGTCATACCGTTTGACACGGCAAATATGAGAGCGATACCTATTATACCTATGCTACCTGCAAACGAAGTAAGCAAAGTACGACGAAACTTAGTAAACAAGTTGCGCAGCGACAACATAAACGACATGGCAAAAGACATGGACGGTTTCTTCCTGCCCTTTTCCTTTTCGTTTTTTGCCGTAGCCTCGTTACGACACTCGTTTGCCTCTTTTGCCGAAAGCGGTCTGGTGTCTCCCACTATCTCACCGTCGAGCATGCTTATTATTCTTGTCGAATAATGCTCTGCAAGTTCGGCGTTATGCGTTACCATTATAACCAATCGTTCTTTTGCTATTTCCCGCAAAATATCCATTACCTGGACGCTGGTTTCGCTGTCGAGGGCGCCGGTAGGCTCATCCGCAAGTATAATGTCGGGGTTATTGACTATCGCTCGGGCGATGGCAACTCTCTGCATCTGTCCGCCGGACATTTGATTAGGACGCTTGTTTAGCTGATCGCCCAAACCTACTTTTTTCAACGCATCGATTGCTCTATACCTTCTTTCGGTCTTGTTTACGCCGGAAAGAGTAAGCGCAAGTTCTACGTTCTCAAGCACGGTTTGGTGGGAAATAAGATTATAACTTTGGAATATGAAACCTATAGTATGATTTCGATACGAATCCCAATCTCTTTCGGTGTAATCTTTGGTGGACACGCCGTTTATTATAAGGTCGCCGTCGTCATAACCGTCAAGTCCGCCGATGACGTTAAGCATGGTGGTCTTACCACAGCCCGAGGGACCGAGTACGGAAACAAGGTCGCTTTCTCTAAACTTGAGGTTTATTCCTTTCAGCGCATGTACCGTGTTTGCGCCGGAAACGTAATCTTTCTTGATGTTTACAAGTTCAAGCATCCTTATCCTCCGTTATAGAAATAAATTTATTTGCAAGTCGTATAAATTCGTCGGCATCTCGCTCCCCCATCTCGGTCACCACTTTAAAAAAAGTCTCTTTGCGAATATTTTCCGCCTTTTGCAAGATGTCTGCCGCCTTTTTTGTAACCGAAACAAGCACTTTGCGTCTATCGCTTTTGTCCGTTTCTCGTTTTATCATCCCTTTACTTTCGAGCTTTGCCGCAACCTGACTCATGGCAGGTCTGCATAATCCGATTACTTCACCGACATCGCTCATCGTAAGTGAAGAATTTTTTTTCGATAGTCCGTAAATCGTAAGCAACACGCTAAGTTCGTTTACCGTAAGTCCGCTGACTTGTTCTACGTCAAATCGCGGCTTAAACCTCTTAATAAGCTCGCCTATAGCTTCCACTCGTTCTTCGTTATTCATATCTTGTACGCCGCCTTTAATAGTTTACTTAAATTCACTATTAATATAACTTATTTATTTTAAAACATTGTGTACACAAATGCCTCGAATAGTGAATATTAAGTGAGTTTTTTGTCATAAAACTACACTAGTATGGTTATATTTACGGTTGTAGTATGCATATTATAACGAAGGTGTATCACTATCTTTTTATCTCGGGATACCTCAAAAGCAAAAGTCTCTCGCACGCAAAATTATTCACCTACTTAAACAATTTTGGCTGACTCGTATAATATGACTTAAAAGCGGCAATCATCTCCGCTAAAGGAGATTTTTATGAACAAAGCAAATCCGTTTTACCAAAGCAATGCGATTTCAGTAGAAAAATTTATTTCCGTTGAGGATTACTCCGTAAAAGCGTACGACAAAAATTCGACTTCGCCGTACACTAAGACAAGGATAATTTTGACTAACGGCGCAGAATTCGAACAAACCTGGTTTTTGCACCAACTTCAGCGTAATTGCCTAAACAACGACCTGAGGCGAGAAATGGCGTTAATACGCAGACACGAGCAACAGCAACAAAAAATAATTTCCGCTCTTAAACCGATTAACGAGTCCGATCTCGAAACGACAATTTCGTACGAGCAGCTCGCCGTAGACCTTACTGCGATTCTGGCTCGACACGTTAAAGACGATTACGTAAAAAATGCGCTAAATTTTGCCTTACTCGAAGACTTCGACCATTTGTATCGCTACGCAAACCTACTCGAAAGCGAGCTGGGTATAGACGCTAATACTCTTACGGGCGGCTATACGGAAATAACTCCGGGCAGACCTACCGTTGCCGAACCTCGCCATCCGTACGACGAAATAAACAGACGCATAGTAAAGGAACTTGCCGATCCTTTTACCAAACTCGTTGTTTCCATTATTACGGCTGCCGAACAGCAAACCATGAACTACTATATGAATATCGGCGGCTTTCATCAGTCGGAGTTAGGCAAAAAACTTTACGCCGAAATCGCCATGATAGAAGAACAACACGTCACCGAATACGGAAGTCTTATCGACTCGTCGATGTCGCCGCTCGAAAACTGGTTAGTTCACGAGTACACCGAATGTTATCTTTATTATAGTTGCTTCGCAGACGAAACAGACGAATACGTAAAAGAAATTTTTCGTCAGCGTTATCTCGAAGAATGCGGACACCTCAGGCACGTGGCAGATTTGCTTTATAAGTACGAAGGTAAACCATGGCAGGCCGTATATCCCTCCGGCGGCGACTTTCCCGAGCCGATTCGATTCGAAGGAAATATCGAATATGTCAGAAGCGTACTCGCAAAAACAATAAACTATACGAGATCGTTTGAAGATTATGCCCTCATAGACGACGTTCCCGACAAAGGAAATTACTTTAAATACCAAAAAATGAATATACGTAAGACCGAAAACATTGCGTCGCACCAAGTTATCAAAAACCACATCAAAGATTTCGGACAAGATTACCGCTACGAAACAAAGAAGAATCCCGTACCGTCGCTTAACGACAGAAAAATCGATAACGTTACGGTTGCAAGGAAAAAAAGTTAACCGTAATCATATTGTTCGGGAACGCAACCTTTTCCGTCTAAAAAGCAGTCGAAAACTTTTTCGACTGCTTTTTGTTGCATTTTGAACTGTTTTTTGCGTACGTACTCGCTTTTTCGTTACACAAATCATATAATAATACTTTTAAAATTTCAAAAAATCTTCTATTGTAGATTGAAATAACGCCGCATAAACTAATCTGTACTTGCTTTTTTATCGGTTCGACGACATAAAGGATAGCCATTATTTTTTGTCTTTGCTGCAAATATTTCTCGACGGGACTTTCAATGTAACTTTTGCATATTCAAAAACACGCCTTAAACGAGTTTATTATACTTCGTTATTATTCGGTATACGTCTTACTGCGTCTATAACAAATGCTAAGCCGATTCCTTATTTTGCGTATCTGAAACGCAAAGCATCGACGATACAATAGACGATACAATATATATATAACTTACACTAGCGGCAAATCGATCTTAAAAAACATTAAAACTTCCTTGAATATTTTTCTTTCTTGTGATATAATTAAAGCGTTACACGTCGCCGTCATAAACGCACCGGCGGCAGTTGGATATTATGACTGCGAGGAAAATATGGAAATAGAAAAAATTTTGTCGGCAGTGGATCATACGCTGCTCTCCCAATGCGCTACCAAAAGCGATATCGCTCAAATTTGCGATGACGGCATTAAATACAAAACCGCCTCGGTATGCATCCCTCCTTCATACGTTTCTTTTGCCAAAGAGTACGTCGAAGACAAAATCCCGGTGTGTACGGTTATCGGGTTTCCTAACGGTTACTCCGCTACTAAGATAAAATGTCTGGAAGCCGAGGACGCAGTACTAAGCGGCGCAAACGAAATAGACATGGTTATAAATATAGGATATCTAAAAGATCGCCGCTATGATGACCTTTTGAATGAGATAAAGGTAGTTAAAGCGGCTTGCCGAGGCCGTATATTGAAGGTAATTATAGAAACTTGCCTGCTTACCGACGATGAAAAAATAAAAATGTGCGACATTGTAAGCGAATCAGGCGCAGATTTTATAAAGACATCCACGGGATTTTCTACCGGCGGAGCTACCGAACACGATGTCACTCTATTTGGCGACCGCCTGAAAAACAGCTCGGTAAAAATTAAAGCCGCCGGAGGTATTTCGTCCATAGCGGATGCCGAAAAGTTTATTTCACTCGGCGCTTCTCGCCTCGGAACAAGTAAAATAGTAAAAATCGTCAAATCTTCGCCGATATACTCGGCAAAATTTTAGGAGGACATTATGAAAAATTATCCCACCCCTCACATCGACGCTAAACCGGAGGACTTCGCAAAGACAGTACTTATGCCGGGCGATCCGCTCCGTGCAAAATTTGTTGCCGAAACTTTTTTTGATTCGCCAAAATTGATAAATAACGTTAGAGGCATACAAGGTTATACCGGATTGTACAAATCTGTACCCGTATCCGTAATGGCAAGCGGCATGGGCATGCCCTCCATAGGAATATACTCGTACGAGCTGTACAACTTTTTCGAAGTAGAAAATATAATAAGAGTAGGCTCGGCGGGCGGTATCGTCCCCACCGTACGGGTCAGAGACATTATCATCGGACAAGGCGCATGTACCGATTCCAACTATGCGTCCCAGTTTTGTCTGCCGGGAACGTTTGCGCCTATAGCAGACTATACCCTTTTGTCCAAGTGCGTAGATACGGCAAAAGCGCTCGGTATACGAAATTATCACGTCGGCAACGTTTTGTCCTCCGATTGTTTTTACGGGGATTCTGCGGCGCTGCCTACGCACATGCAACCCAAAAACGTCTGGGGGAAAATGGGCGTGCTTGCCGTAGAAATGGAAAGCGCAGCTCTCTACATGAATGCGGCAAGAGCAGGCAAAAAAGCGCTCGGCATATTTACAGTGTCCGATCATCTCATAACCGGCGAAAAAACAACCGCCCTCGAACGTCAAACTTCATTCGGCGAAATGATTAAATTAGCCCTGGAAACAGCCATATCGCTATAAAGACGACGGGGTTTTAACGCTTTGTATCATAATTCCGTTCGCTTAAATTTATAGTAAAGTAAGGAAAAACACATAACGCATATATCTAAAAAAGACTAAGCCAAAATAAATCGCTTAGTCTTTTTTGTGTAGTTTAATTTTTATGCTTGAGATATTTGTGTACCCATCCGGTATCGATCCTGTTGCGGTCTCATTTCTTTTTAACGCCGTAGCAAAATCATTTCTTGGATAATTTGTTCTTGACCGACATTCCTGTGCCTCCGAACGATAATTTTAATCATCAAAAGTATTTATTGCATCACATTAAACTGCCATAAAAACGGCAATTTACTCTTGTTTTACATAGAAAAAGACACACGCAGCGGAGTTTGTACACTACCTTTGCGTGTGCCAAAGTGGCGCTCCCAGAAGGATTCGAACCCTCACACTAGGTTCCGAAGACCTATGCTCTATCCATTAAACTATGGGAGCCGATTTACTCGCATATTATAATACTTTATCGATTAAATGTCAAACAAAAATTTACGTAACTAATATTCAACGAACAAATACAAGAATATTGCTACGACTTTGGCATGTCGTTGAAACATATTTTGCATTTGCATGCACGTATGGACCCCAAAAAATCATATGTGCTTACCCGAACGGCAAATTACGTGAAACACAAAAACTCCGAAGAACTTTGTCCGCTGCTCCTAGCATATTATTGCCTGCCTTAGAAAAAATGCACAACGCATTGGCTATATCAGAGCATATAGGAAACCTCTTGACGTTCTTTTGCCTACTTCCCGTATAGGCTTTTAATATTCCGATTGCTACTAAAAACGCACAACGTACAGACTATATCAGAGCATATAGGAAATCTCTTGATGTTCTTTTGCCTACTTTCCGTATAGGCTTTTAATATTCCGATTGCTACTAAAAACGCACAACGTACGGACTATATCAGCGCATATAGGGAATCTCTTGATGTTCTTTTGCCACTTTCCGTATAGGCTTTTACATGCAGATTGCTACTAAAAACGCACAACGTACGGACTATATCAGCACATATAGGAAATCTCTTGACGTTCTTTTGCCTACTTTTCTTACAAGAAAAGTAGGTTATGACAACAGCGACTTAACAATAAAACCTGCCATAGCCAACCCGGCCGCACCGGGCACGAAAGCGGTACTTCCGGGCGTACGATCCGAGGTCTTTATCGGCAATTCCGTCGAATAAACAACCGTAAGCTTGTTTATTCCTTTTTTTCGCAACAGCAAACGCATAACTTTAGCGAGCGGACACCCTTGCGTTTTAAACACATCTCCAATCGCTACTGCCGTAGGATCGATTCTGTTTCCCGTCCCCATACAACTTATGATGTTTTTACCGCCGAGTTTAGTTACCAGTTCGACTTTTGCGGCAACTGTATCGACAGCATCTGCGACAAAATCAAATTCGGAAAAATCAAAAACATCAGAATTCTCCGGCAAAAAAAACATATTATGCGCATGAACTATAACGTCCGGATTTATAGCTTTCAGCCTCAGAGAAATTGCGTCGACCTTGGGCTGCCCGATATTATCGCTTAGAGCAATAATCTGTCGATTTATATTAGACGCCTCTACAACATCACCGTCAACCACAGTAATTTTGCCCACTCCGCTTCGCACCAACGCTTCCGCAACGTATCCGCCGACTCCACCGAGCCCGAAAATCGCAACGTGCTTACTCTTAAGATTATCGATATTCGCAAAAACTTTTTTTGTTCTACTTAAATCCATATAAATCACCGACTTTGACCTTTATGCCCGATTATAATCCGACATTCCGGCTAACTATATTTTGCAGTCGAAAGCAAAAATAAGCTAAGCTATTATTTTTTTATCCCGAACAACGTAGGGAACGCCCACGCCAACAAAGCGACAATCAAAAATCCTACCGTCGCAAACCCTATACTTATAAGCAGTCTTAAGGGATAAGATTTAACGTACGGCATAATTTTGTAATTTAATACCGACAACACCGTGCCCAACGCAAACCCTATATAAGAACCGAATATCATGCACACCAAGACAGGCAAAACGCAAGCAACGTAATCGTACCATTTAAGCATAAAAATAAGACTCTTTTTTCCGCCCCTATACAGATACAATCCCGAAAATGGAGTGCCGGTAACCACTATTTTTTCTTTACCGAGTTCGTAAGTTTTTTTATCCACTTCGTTCAATTTGACGGTTTCGTACCAAACGTCGCACGTATTCTTCCAAAAATTTATTTCGACGGTAAATTGTCCGTCGTTTTCCACATAGTACCGCATGCTTATATTTTAGCATATCGCATTACTGTTGCGCAAGTAAAAAACTTCGACTGCCGCAAAAGCAATCGAAGTTTTATATTTAAAAATTTACAAACTACGAAAAACGAATCGTATGCCTGTTTTCCGAACGATCAAGCGCTGTAGACACAATCGAAACTCGACTTGATTGTCTCTCTCGTCGAAAAATACCGACTTCCTATAAAATGCACTCTGCGCACTTTCGTACGAAGTCTGCGATAATCCGAACAGAAGAAACCTACTAAATAAGCTTAAAGCCCTGTTCGAGATCCGCAATGATATCTTCAACGTTTTCGAGACCTACCGAAAGTCTGACAAGTCCGTCGGAAATTCCCGCAGCAGCTCTTTCTTCGGGCGAATAAGGCGAATGCGTCATCGAAGCCGGATGCTCGATGAGCGTCTCCGCATCGCCGAGACTTACTGCTATAGTAGCAAGCTTGAGACTGTTACAGAACTTGATGCCCGCCTGCATGCCGCCTTTTACTTCAAACGCTATTACTCCGCTGTATCCGCCGTGCATTTGTTTAGCGGCTATTTCGTGTCCCTCATGGCTCTTAAGTCCTGGATAGTAAACCTTCTCGACTTTGGGATGCTTTTCGAGATATTCGGCAATAGCCTGAGCCGACTCACAATGGCGTTTCATTCTTACTTCCATGGTCTTAAGACCTCTGAGAATAAGGAAAGCCGCAAACGGATCCATAACCGCACCGGTCATATCTTTGAGACCGAAGAATTTAACGGTAGTGATAAAGTCCTTGTTGCCGCAAACAAAGCCCGCAATGACATCGCCGTGTCCGTTAAGATACTTTGTCCCCGAATGAATTACTGCATCGCAGCCGAGTTCGAGCGGACGCTGAAGATAAGGAGTAGCGAAGGTGTTATCGCAAACAACCATAATCTCGGGATTGTAATCGTGAGCGATTTTGCTTACCGCTTTAAGGTCGGTTATCTTAAGATTGGGATTTGCCGGAGTCTCGAGGTAAACGCAGCAAGTATTGGGTTTTAAAGCCTTTTTAACCTGCTCGAGATCCGCCGTATCTATAAACGAAACTTCTACGCCGTATCTCGTCATTCCGTGATTGAGATATGCGAAAGTGCATCCGTACAAAGCTTTGTCCGCAACGATATGCTTACCTGCGGCAGCGATAGACCAAAGGCACGAAGTTACGGCGCCTATACCCGAACCTACCGCACAACATGCTTCTGCGCCCTCGAGCGCAGCGACTTTTTCTTCCAAAACGGTGGTTGTGGGATTTCCGAGTCTGGTGTAAATATATCCGCCCTCTTCGCCGGCAAAACGCTTTCCACCCTGCTCACAGCTATCGAAATAAAAGGTGGAACTTTGGTATATCGGCGTAGCTAATGCGCCGAAAGTTTCTTTTTCAAAATTGCCTGCGTGAATGGCAAGCGTACCGAAACCCTTAGGATAGAATTTCATAACAGTCTCCTTGTATTTGATGTGTTCTTGTGCTTTAATTGTATAACTTTAAGCGGCAAATGTCAACCGTTATATCGGTTTGAGGCATAAATTTTGTGCCAGGGCATAATTATCTTATATGAATATTTTGCAGTGCATAATATTAGGTATAGTCCAAGGCGCAACCGAATTTCTGCCCGTTTCGAGCAGCGGACATCTTTTGCTCGCATATCGAATAATGGGAATCCCGAACGACCTTTCGTACACTTTGAGTCTGCATATTGCAACGCTCGCCGCCGTATTCGTAGCCATGCGCAAAGAAATATTAGCTCTTATTAAGCGCCCGATATGCAAGCAAACCGGCTTAATTCTGCTCACTTCGCTTCCTACCGCAATAATTGCTGCCATCGTATACTTTTTGGACGTGGATCTTAGTTCGCTATTGGGGATCGGCTTTGCCGTTACCGCTCTTATGCTGTTGTTTTCGGCGGATTTGAAAGGCAAAAAAGACATATCTGTCGGAAGCGCTCTTATTATCGGCTTAACTCAAGGCTTGGCAGTAACACCCGGACTTTCTCGCAGCGGTTCAACGATATCGATGTCTCGAATTTTAGGCATAGAACGAGAAAAGTCTATAACGTATTCGTTTTTGGTGTCCGTTCCGGTAATAATAGGTTCGTTTCTGACGGATGCGCTGAAGGGCGGTTTCTCCTTTTCTCCCTATATGCTCGCAGGCTGTGCCTCCGCTTTTTTTACGGGTTTGCTCGCTTTGAAATTTATGTTAAAGCTGTTCGATAATCCAAAGGCTTTCGTAATTTATCTCACGTCTTTATCTGCGCTGGTAACGCTTAACGATTTGTTTTTTAAAATGTTTTAAGTATATTTCTTTCGACTGTAAGACATAATAACAACATGCAAAAGGTGTTTTACGGCTCAAAAGCTAAAATATGGCAGTTGTTAGGATGTGAACTGCTGACAATAGGATTAGGATTTTTAAGCGGACTGCTTAGCGGATCGATGAACGGTTATGACGGCATAAACATGCCTTCCTTTTCGCCTCCGTCGCAAATTTTCGCTCCCGTATGGACAACAATGTTCTTTTTAATGGGTTGGTCGCTTTTCCTTACGATTTCGCATCCGAAAACTGTACTACAAAAAGCTTCTCTCGTTTTGTGGTGCGTCCAATTTGCGCTTGCGCTTATTTGGCCGTTCATATTTTTCAACGTCGATAAGACGGTGGCTTTCGTTATAAACTGTTTTTTAACCGCTACGGTAATAGCTCTTATAACGTTAAATTTTGCCGTCAACAAAACTTCGGCGTGGCTGCTTGTACCGTATGTCTTATGGCTGATATTCGCATCGTTGCAAACGCTGGCGATAATTATTCTTAATGCATAAAACCAAAAAGAAAAATATCATTGTCGACGTTTCGGGTAGTTATACCGGCAAATATTTGTCTGCGGACGGAAAAACGCTGGATGCTAAACCCGAACAAGACGTTGACGATTTGTAACAATAACTTAGCGACGGCTTTTAAGCAACGCTTTTTTGCAAGCGCACGGAGAGAATGCGCAAAAGCGACGGAATATTCCGTCGCTTTTTTCTCTCTAAATGTTACACTCGGTTTGACAATTCATCCCGTAGTTTACTTTTTCTATAAAAATATTAAACTTCCAGATAAGCGCAAATTAACTTTGAGGTCTCGATAAGAGCCGTAACGTGCGTACGCTCCATACCGTGCGACGCATGTATTCCCGGCCCTATCAACGCACCCTTTACGTCATGACCTGCCCTGAGCATTGCCCCTACGTCACTGCCGTAAAAAGGATAAATATCGACACAATGCTTGATGCCGTCTCTTTCCGCATAACTTATAAGTCTGCTTACCATCTCGTAGTTGTACGGTCCGCCGCCGTCCTTAGCGCAAATGGAAACATCGTACTCGGTACAGTTAAGGTCAAGTCCTATACATCCCATGTCAACCGCAAGCATTTCGTCGAGTCCGTCTCCCATGGGAGCTCCGCCATGACCGACTTCTTCGAATACCGTCACGTAAATTTCGGTATCGTATCTCGGCTTGATTCCGTTGTCGCTCATGTACTTCAGCGATGCGAGAATGCAAGCGACGCTTGCCTTATCGTCAAGGAATCTGGACTTGACGAATCCGCTCGGCGTAATAACGGTTTTGGGTTCATACGCTATAATATCGCCGGTACGTATACCTAATTTTTTAACATCGTCGGCACAATTGACAACTTCGTCGAGTCGGATGTACATATTCTCCTCGTCTCGTTCTTTCTTTTGCGCATCGGGATATACGTGGCTGGACGGGCTTAAACTAAGCACCGTTCCCGTATACAATCTGCCGTCTCGTGTATGTATTCGGCAATATTCGCCGTCCAAGGTAGGAAGCTGCGGACCTCCTATCTTTGTGAATTTGATTTTGCCGTCCGCACAAATCGACCTGACCATAAGTCCGAGCGTATCGGTATGAGCAGCGAGCCCTACCTTTTTGCCCTTTTCCCTTCCGTCGACATAAATTACGCCGCATCCTTTGTTAGTAACGCCGAATCTGTATCCGAGCGAAGCGGCTATCTCTCCGACATACGCAATAGCCTTATCGCAATACCCGGACGGGCTGTCGATACTGGTAAGTCCCACCAACGTTTTCTTTAAAAATTCGCTGTCTATATTCATAAAAACCTCCGTTTTCTTATTTGTAAAATTCTTTTATAACCGCTCCGCCTAAACATCTGTTACCGTAGTAAAGTACGGCATATTGTCCGGGCGTAATCGCTCTTTGAGGCTCGTCAAATTCTATAAAAGTCGTTCCGTCTCGATTTATCGTAGCTTTTACCTTTTGCTCGGGCTGACGATACCTGAATTTTGCCGTGCACTCGAAAGAGTCCGGAAGATTCGCTTTACCGATAAAATTCATCTTATCGGTAACCAACGAATTACTCATAAGCTCCTCGCCCTCGCCGCACGAAACGACAAGCACGTTGTCTTGCATACGTTTTTCGACAACGTACCATCTATCTTGCGCCTCGCCTTTAACGCCGCCTATTCCCAAGCCTCTACGCTGCCCGAGCGTATAGTACATAAGCCCGCAATGTTCGCCTACTTTTCTGCCGGAAGTATCCACTATTTTTCCCGGTTTAGCCGGCAAATACTCTGACAAAAATTCTCGGAATTTTCGTTCACCTATAAAGCATATACCCGTTGAATCTTTCTTTTTGGATGTTGCCAATCCATACCTGTCCGCTATTTCTCTCACCTGCGGCTTTAGCATTTTGCCGAGCGGGAACATTACGTTACGCAAATTATCCGTCGCCGTATCGCACAAAAAGTAAGTCTGGTCCTTGTTTGAGTCGGCTGCTTTAAGAAGTTGTACGTCGTCGCCGTCATAACCGATGTCGCAATAATGTCCGGTTGCAACATAATCTCCGAGCTTAAGAGCATACGAACGAAATACCCCGAACTTTATTTCTCTGTTACATAACACGTCCGGATTCGGCGTTCGACCGGCTTTATATTCGCTGAGAAAATAGTCAAAAACCCTATCTTGATATTCTTTTGCAAAGTTTACCGAATAATGTTTTATGCCCAATTTTCCGCAAACCGCTTGCACGTCTGCCCAATCTTCCGCCGAAGTACATTGACCGCCTTCTTGCTCTTCCCAATTGTGCATAAACAAGCCTACTACGTCATATCCTTGCTCTTTAAGCAGCAAAGCCGCTACCGACGAATCCACGCCGCCGCTCATTCCTATAACCACGCTTTTGCTCATAGATTCGGCCTCGCATTAAGAGTCATATCTGCGTAATCGCATCCTTCCGTCGCCGAATAATACGCCCGCATTGCAATCATCATTCCGTTATCCGTGCAAAGAATCGGCGACGGATAAATAACTTTGAATCCGCACTTCTCGCCCTCAGTCAAAAGACGTTGACGAAGATAAGAATTTGCTGCTACGCCGCCCGCTAAGGCAATCGTCTTACGGCATTGTCTTTTCGCAGCCTCTATTGCCGTGTCCACCAAAATATCTACCGCCTCTTTTGTAAACGAAGCGCATACATTCGCTTTGTTTATGCTTTCGCACTTTTGATTGCTGTTATGAATAAAATTAACTACAGCCGTTTTCAGTCCGGAATAGCTCAGCGACAAGTCTCTGCTGACGCCTTTAGCGTGCTTATAAAACTTAATACACGGAGTCCCTTGCTTTGCCAGCTTATCTACCTCGGGACCACCGGGGTATGGCAATCCTAACATTCTCGCAACTTTGTCGAATGCCTCGCCTATGGCGTCGTCCTTGGTTTCTCCTACCGTTATGTATTTATTGTAACCTACTACGTCTATTATCGACGTATGTCCGCCGCTTGCGACCAACGCCAAAAAAGGCGGCTTTATATCATGTTCTATATAATTTGCGCAAATGTGTCCTTCGATATGATTAACTTTAATTAAAGGAATACTTTTTGCCATGGCAAGCGCTTTCGCTGATGAAACGCCGACAAGCAATGCGCCTATAAGTCCGGCTCCGTAAGTAACGCCTATGCAGTCTATATCGTCGAGCGTAACGGCAGCATCTTGCAACGCATGGTCTATACACGGTAAAATAGCGTCGGTATGATTTCTCGACGCTACTTCGGGGACAACGCCCCCGTAAATTCTATGAATAGGCACTTGTGACGCAATTACCGACGACAAAACTTTACGTCCTCTGAGTACGGCAACCGCAGTTTCGTCACACGAACTTTCTATGCCTAATACGAGCGGATTTCCGCCCTTAAGCGAATCGAATTTTGCTTTTGTTCCGCTGTACATATTACGCCTTTCTCAGATAGTCGAAAATAAACTCGTCGATGTTGCCGTTCATTACCGAACCGATGTCCGGATCCTCGTAGGAAGTACGATGATCTTTTACAAGAGTATACGGTTGAAAAACATACGAGCGTATCTGACTTCCCCATTCTATTTTCTTTATTTCGCCCTTAATGCCTGCCGCCTTTTCCATGTTTTCACGCTCTTTTAATTCTACGAGTTTGCTCGTAAGCATGCGAAAAGCCGTTTCTTTGTTTTGGATTTGGCTGCGTTCGTTCTGACAAGACACGACTATTCCTGTCGGAATATGAGTTATTCGTACGGCGCTATCCGTCTTATTAATGTGCTGACCGCCTGCGCCGCTACTTCGATAGGTGTCTATCCTGATATCCTCCGGTCTGATTACAACCGAAGTATCGTTTTCTATTTCCGGCATAACTTCCAAGCTCGCAAACGACGTGTGCCTTCGTGCATTGGAATCAAACGGCGATATTCGTACCAATCTGTGAACGCCTTTTTCTGCCTTAAGATATCCGTACGCATTGCGGCCTTTTACCAAAAACGTTATGCTTTTAAGTCCTGCCTCATCGCCGTCGAGAACGTCCAAAACCTCTACCGTAAAACCGTTTTTTTCGGCGTACATGCGATACATACGATAAAGCATTTCCGTCCAGTCCTGCGCTTCGGTGCCGCCTGCGCCTGCATGCAGAGTAAGTATGGCGTTATTTGCGTCGTATTCTCCCCTGAGCAACGTAGTAAGGTGCATTGTCTCTATATCTTTTTCCAGACTTTCGACAAGCTCTTCGAGTTCGGGTACCAGACTTTCGTCATTTTCGGCTTCGATGAGTTCTACGTAACCGTCCGCATCTTTTATCAGCGCTTCTTTGCGCTTTATATCTTCGAGTTTGTCGTTTACCGCCTTGGCTTCGGCATTAATGTTTTGCGCTCGTTTTACATCCTTAAACAACTCCGGATCTTCTTGCAATAAAGCAAGTTCTTTTTTTCGCTGCGTCAACTTGTTCGGATCGAAAAACTCCAAACATCCGTCGAATTTGGTCTTTAACGCCTTGATTCTTGCTTTTATATCGTCTAATACTACCATCGAATTCTCACTTCTTCATGCAGCAATGTTTGTACTTTTTACCGCTTCCGCAAGGACACGGATCGTTAGGTCCTACCTTTTTGTCATTTACAACGGGGGTGCGAGCGGTTCTCGAACCGTTGCTGCTTGCTATCAAGCCCACATTTTGTTCTTCTCGTCTGGTGGGCGCCTTTTCTACGCTTACTCTCATAAGATAGGCAACAGTCTGCTCTCTTATATTGTCGTTCATCTCTTCGAACAAATCAAATCCTTCTTTTTTGTACATCATTACGGGATTCTGTTGTCCGTATGCCTGAAGTCCGATATCTCTGCGTAGTCCGTCCATAATATCTATATGGTCAGTCCATTTGTTGTCCACTATTTTAAGAAGAATAATTCTTTCAACTTCTTCGAAATCGCATCCTATTTCGGCAGCCGCAGTAATCTTTGCATTATATACCTGCTGCATACTTTCGTAAAGCATATCCTTTAACTCCGAAATATCTTTGTCTGTCATATTTTCGGGAGTAAAATACTCTTCTTCGTCGGGAAGTAACATTCTGTTTACTTCCTTATTCATCTCTTCGACGTCCCATTCTTCCCAATCTAGTTTCGGATTGGTGTAACGAGAGACGATGATGTCTATTTGGGTACGCATCATTTCCAGAATAGTTTCGTGGACGGATTCTCCCCTAAGCACTCGATTACGTTCTTCGTAAACGGTATGACGCTGAACGTTCATTACGTCGTCGTATTCGAGTACGGTTTTTCTTGCCCGGAAATTTCTGCCCTCAAGTTCTTTTTGCGCATTCTCTATGCCTCTTGAAAGCATTCTTACCTGCAGAGCCTCGTCCTCGCTAAGCTTAAACATGTCGGCAATTCTCTTCATTCTGTCACCGCCGAAAAGTCGAATCATGTCGTCTTCCATGGACAAGTAAAATTTCGTGCTGCCTTCATCGCCCTGTCTGCCGGCACGACCTCTGAGCTGATTGTCGATACGTCGGGATTCGTGACGCTCCGTACCTATAATGCGCAAACCGCCGAGCTTCTTTACTTCTTCTTTCTCTTGCGAGATTTCGTCCTTATATTTGTCGTACAAGTCCTGATATGTTTTTCTCGCCTGCAAAATCTCCGGATCGTCGGTATTAAAGTAAGAGGTGGCATTATAAATGGTTTCCTCACTCATTCCGTCCGCACGCATTCGCTGCATCGCAAGATATTCGGCGTTACCGCCGAGCATAATATCCGTACCTCTGCCTGCCATATTGGTGGCTATGGTTACCTGCCCTTTTTTGCCTGCCTGCGCTATTATTTCCGCTTCCTTAAGATGGTTCTTTGCATTAAGAACGTTATGCGGAATTTTGTGCTGACGCAGCATTTTGCTCAAATCTTCGCTCTTATCTACCGTCGTAGTACCAACCAATACGGGCTGACCGCGCTTATAACAATCTTCTACGTCCTTTATTATCGCATTAAACTTGCCCTTAAGCGTGCTGTAAACCGCATCTTCTTCGTCTATACGAATACTGGGACGATTGGTGGGAATGGTAACTACGTCTAATCCGTAAATACCCCTGAACTCTGTTTCTTCGGTTTTAGCCGTACCGGTCATGCCGCTAAGCTTGGTATAAAGCTTAAAATAATTTTGGAAAGTAATCGTGGCTCTCGTACGATTTTCGTTCTGAATGCGTACGTTTTCCTTAGCCTCGATTGCCTGATGCAAACCGTCGCTGTATCTTCTGCCCACCATCACTCGTCCGGTAAACTCGTCTACTATGAGAACTTCGCCGCCGTCTACGATATAATTCTCGTCCTTTTTCATAAGGTAAACGGCTTTCAACGCATTATTGATATAGTGGTTCAACTCGGAATGTTCCACATTTGTTATATCGTCTATATTAAAGAATTTTTCTGCCTTGCGGTTACCTCTTTCGGTAAGGTTTACGGCTTTCTTCTTTTTGTCTATTTCATAATCGCCGTTGGCTTCTTCGTCGTCTTGTGTTTTACCTTCGTCGTCGATGTTGGTGGACGCCTTAAGAGTGCGAACGAATTTGTTTGCGATAGCGTACATGTCGCTGGACCTTCCGCCCGCCGAGCTTATTATAAGCGGAGTACGAGCTTCATCGATAAGTATGCTGTCAACCTCGTCTATAATTGCGTAATTGAGTCCTCTTTGTACCAAATCTTTTTCGTAAACTACCATATTGTCTCTGAGGTAGTCGAATCCGAACTCGTTATTCGTGCCGTACGTTATATCGCACGCATACGCCGCCTTCTTTTGCTCGTGACTCATGCCGGCGATTACAACTCCTACGGTAAGTCCGAGGAATCTATGCACCTTGCCCATCCACTCGGAGTCACGCTTTGCAAGATAATCGTTTACGGTAACGATATGCACTCCTTTTCCGGTAAGCGCATTAAGATAAGCGGGCAATGTCGCAACCAAAGTTTTACCTTCGCCGGTACGCATCTCCGCTATACGTCCCTGATGATGAACGATACCGCCCATAAGCTGCACTCGGAAATGACGCATACCCAAGACTCTCTTTGCCGCTTCTCTTACGACGGCGAACGCCTCGGGCAGAATATCGTCCAACGTTTCGTAATTTTCATTAAGTCTGCGTTTAAATTCCGCAGTCATTTCTCTAAGCTGCTCGTCCGAATAAGCTTCGAAACGAGGTTCAAGCTCCTCTATCTTATCTACGATTCTTTCTAATTTTTCTATCTGCCTGCGGTTGTTACCGCCTTTAAGAAATGAAATAAGTCCCATCTAGTTCCCCTTAAATAATGCGCGTAGCAGCCTTTGCGTAAGCTCCGTTTTCTTTTTCTTTGTCTTCGTCGGCTATCACCGTTATGCTGCCGTAATTGAAATTTCTTCCGACTCCGAACACTGCCCTTTCGGCATCTCTGTCACCGAGTAAGCTTAACCCGCTCGCTACGATTACCACATCTTTGCCTTCTTCGCACAATCTTTTTGCTCTCGAAACAGCGGTCAGCACCGTCTTTGTCGAGTCCTCGGCAGACATATCGAACGGTACGGCAAACTGCTCGTCGTTAAACTTGCTTTCGGGCAACACTCCGATGGGGATAAACAGACAATTTTCAAACCATTCGGAAATTTTTTTGCCTTCCTCTGCGGTAAACGAACTCATAAGCACTCTTTCGCCCTTTTTAAGACCGGGAAACTTCGCTTTCGCTGCGTTGCAAAGTATCATTTTCTCTCCTGCCTGCGCCTGTAACTGTTCAAATCGAGGTCGGTCTGCGGAAATGTCATGCTCGGTTTTGTTTATACCTATCATCACGTATCCGCAACTCTCGGATTTTGCGTATGTTCCGGTTATAACGTCACCGTCCCGAAGTTTCCATCGCTCGATAAGCGCTTTCGGCACAACGATATCATCGAGATATCCATTGAAATATATGCCCTTAACCTCATTTTCGACCTGAGTCATGTCCTCTGGCACGTAATCGGACACGAGCTTGTCCGCCATACGTCTTACCAGTTCTGCCTTTTGCAGCCTGGTGGGTGCGCCGATTGACAACTCCTGCGCTTCCTGTCTGAGTTCGAATATATTTTTCTTTTTCAAAGTCAAATATATTTCGTCGTACATCTTCTTTAACTCGTCGGAAAGCATATCGTATTCTATCCTAACGGAAGGTTTGCTTTTTTTTCTTGCCATAATTTTTCTCCTAATCTTTGTAACGGTAAACTGATTTTCTTCCTATGCCGCCGTATTTTTCCCTTAAAACTCAGTCCGTAAAGTTATCCATAATCAGTATAACACAGTTTCTTTTACAAATCAATCTTTTTCATAGACTTTTCGATTCTTTAGTATTACGGCTTCGCCCGAAAACACCTTAATTCTCCCTTTTTCAGTTTTTACTACCAAGCATCCGTCTTCTATATCTTCCGCAACTCCCTCGCCGTTGCAGGTGCTAACATATTTGCCGATAGTAAAACAATGCGATTTATAGTAATCGTAATCGCAAGCAGACAATTCGCAATAAAGTTTTCGATAAAGTTCGGCTGCAAATAAATTTATGCCGTCGGCTTCGGAAAACAGCGGGGCGGCTATATCCTTGAGCGAATCGGGAAGCTCGGACGCATAATCGATGCCTATACCTATAACTACCCTGTCGCCTCGCCTTTCCGCCAAAATTCCGCATACTTTTTTATCGGCGACAAAAACATCGTTTACCCACTTAATGGAAGCATCAAATCCGTATTCTATCAAAAGTTTACAAACGGCGCAACCTGCCGAAACAGTGAGCGACGCAGGCGAAAAAGGAATACGGCTGCCTTGCACGTTGATTTTTTCATCGATTACGTCAAAAGCAATCGAAGTATAAATACCGCCTTCTCCCGAATAAAAATTACGTCCGTTACGACCTCTGCCGCCGCTTTGCGTTCGGGCAAAAACCACGCCTCCGTTGATAAGAGCATGCTCGTTCGTGCTTTCGCAAGCGTCGAGCACCGTCGCCGTTATTCCGTAACTTTTCAAAATCTCTTCATTTATCGATTCCATAGGTAAATAATATCACTACTATCGCAAATTTGCAACCTTTTTTGCCGGAAATGACTTTACAAACGATTAAAATTGTAATATAATTGAATCAGGGAGGAAATATTTAACGTGTTTTTGTTATTTAATGCGGCACGGCCGTATGTATACGTAATAATCGGAGCGACTGTTGTCGTATTTGCGATAGTCGTTATAGTATTTGCACGTTTGCAAAAACGACCTAATAATTACGTACCGGATAATATCGACGAATCGGTGGATAAGGCAGCCGAAAAAATTAAAGAAACACAGCCCAAAACCGTACCGCCCGCCGCTACGGTCGAAGCCGACGAGCATATTCCCGGCGAAAAGCCCAAAGAAACGGTTGTTCATGTCTTGTACAACCACACTCTTAAAACATGGGAAGTGGATTTTTATACCGAAGACGAGATCGTTCCCCATTGTACCGAACAAACTAAAGCGGAAGCGATTATATCGGCAAGGAAAGTTTGCGACTCCACGCTTTGGCCGCTAGTCATCCACAACAAATTCGAATAAACAAAATCAATTGCGATTTTGGCAACAATATTGGCAACGATATCTGATTTTAGTAAACACTTACATCGTCCTACCGAAAGGTACGGGCGATTTTTTTATGAACTGAAGCTAATCGTTTTTTGTGATTTCCGTATCGAAATATCTCGACTATGCCTCCGAACATGAGTTTTAACGTTGTCGATTTCAGTATCCGAATACGCAAGGTTGCAGTATCGTTATCGCAAGACGTTATAGAATACACAAGCGCACCATACAATTCATATTGCGCATCCGTTTTTCGCCGGTCAATTGATAGAGCCGATCACACGGCATATAGCTTCAAACGACAATTATAGAGTTAGCATCGTAAGCCTTATTTTCTTGTTAGTTGCGTCACATAAAAATCGTCCGACGCTTACGAGTCGGACGACAAAAACCATTTAAAATATTATAACGTATTATCTTTTTAACGCCTCTTCTACCGCAACGGCGCAGGCAACGGAAGCGCCTACCATGGGGTTGTTGCCCATGCCTATAAGTCCCATCATTTCCACGTGTGCCGGTACCGACGAAGAACCTGCAAACTGAGCGTCCGAGTGCATTCTGCCCATAGTGTCGGTCATGCCGTACGATGCCGGACCTGCAGCCATATTGTCCGGGTGCAAAGTTCTGCCCGTACCGCCTCCGGAAGCTACCGAAAAATACTTTTTGCCGCTATCGTAGCAAAGTTTTTTGTACGTACCGGCTACCGGATGCTGAAATCTGGTGGGGTTGGTCGAATTGCCGGTTATGGAAACATCAACGTCTTCTGCTTGCATAATGGCAACGCCTTCTCTGACGTCATCGGCACCGTAACATCTTACCTTTGCCCTTTCTCCGTCAGAATAAGCGATTTCTCTCACCACCTTAAGTTCGCCGCTGAAATAGTCATACTCGGTCTGAACGTAAGTAAATCCGTTAATACGAGATATAATCATAGCAGCGTCCTTACCCAATCCGTTAAGAATTACTCTGAGCGGATTCTTGCGAACTTTGTTTGCCGTGCGAGCTATGCCGATTGCACCTTCCGCCGCAGCAAAGCTTTCGTGTCCTGCCAAGAAACAAAAGCACGAGGTCTTTTCGTCCAAAAGCATGGACGCAAGGTTACCATGTCCTAAACCCACTTTACGAAGTTCGGCTACCGAACCGGGTACGCAAAACGCCTGCAGGCCTTCGCCTATGGCTTTTGCCGCTTCGCTAGCCACCTTGCAATTCTTCTTTATTGCGATTGCGCAACCGAGAGTATACGCCCAACTTGCGTTATCAAACGCTATCGGCTGAATCCCTTTAACTATACCGTCAACGTCTATATCCTTGTCGAGACAGATCTGTTTAGCCTGTTCGAGACCTTTTATCCCGTACTTAACCAAAGTCTCGTTGATTTTGTCTATTCTTTTTTCATATCCTTCAAATCGTACCATAATCTGTCTCCTACTCCTTTCTCGGATCGATATAACGAGCCGCTCCGTCAAATCTTCCGTATCTGCCGGTAGACGACTTTAACGCTTCGTTAGCATCCATGCCTGCTTTTATCTTGTCCATCATCACGCCGAGTCTTACGAATTCGTAACCTATAACCAAATTATCTTCGCTCAACGCAAGTCTGGTTATATAACCTTCGGTCAAATCGAGATATCTGACGCCCTTAGCCTCGGTGCTGTAAATAGTACCTATCTGACTGCGATGCCCCTTGCCCAAATCTTCGAGTCCTGCGCCTATTTCCAGACCGTCCTCCGAGAATGCCGATTGGCTGCGACCGTAAACAATCTGCAAAAACAACTCTCTCATTGCCGTATTGATTGCATCGCAAACCAAATCGGTGTTAAGCGCCTCCAGTATGGTTTTGCCGGGCAGTATTTCTCCTGCCATGGCGGCAGAATGAGTCATACCGGTGCATCCGATGGTTTCCACCAACGCTTCTTTTATGACTCCGTTTTTAACATTGAGCGAGAGCTTGCAAGCTCCCTGTTGCGGAGCGCACCAGCCTACGCCGTGAGTAAATCCGCTTATATCCTTTATCTCTCTTGCCTTTATCCATTTTCCTTCTTCCGGAATGGGTGCGGCACCGTGATTGGGCCCCTTGGCTACGCAAATCATATTTTCTACTTCTTTAGAAAAACGCATAAAAACCTCCATTATCGTGTATGAGCTTATTTTATCACATTTCATTGTTTTTTACAAGAAAAATAACGGTTTATAAGACGCTTAAAAAAATTTTTGCTTTTTACTTTACTTTAGACTTATCCGTGTGTTAGTATAATATATGATGTTCTTTTAGGAGGCAAAAAAAATGGAAGTTGGAATTAAAGGCAAAAGAGAACGTATCGTCCCCTACGAGCAAACAGCGGAATACATATCCAGCGGATTGCTGCCGGTGTTTGCTACGCCGTGCATGATTCAATTTATGGAAGAAACTGCACGATTGTCGGTGGAACCGTACCTTGCGGAAGGTCAAAGTACCGTAGGCACCTTGGTAAACATCAAACACTTGGCTTCGACTTTCGTGGGCAGCAAGGTTACTTGCGAAACCGAACTTATCGAAGTTGACAGGAGAAAACTTGTGTTTAGCGTAAAGGTTTACGACGAAACCGAACTTGTAGGCGAAGGAATTCACGAAAGGTTTATTATCGACAACCGGAAATTTATCGATAAACTCGAAGCCAAAAAGCAGTCTCTTAATAAATAATCGTGGATTGGAATATTTTATTTTTCCTTAACAGCGCCTTGCTCGGCGTAGGTTTGGCAATGGACGCCTTTTCTGTTTCGATTGTCAGCGGTCTTAACGAATCAAATATGAAAAAAAGCAAAGCAATGGAAATCGCCGGCGTCTTTGCTTTCTTTCAAGCCCTTATGCCTATGTTAGGTTGGATGTTGGTGTCGTTTTTGGCAGAAAAGTTTACTGCTTTTCAAATATATATTCCGTGGGTAGCATTCGCTTTGCTTGCTTTTTTGGGCGGAAAAATGATAATCGAATCCCTCAAAAAGAAGAGCGACGAAGATCAAAACAAAAAAACCGTTCTCGGCTTCGGAACATTGTTAGTTCAAGGCGTAGCTACCTCTATAGACGCCCTATCCGTAGGTTTTACTGTCGAACAATACCCGCCTATAATGGCATTGGTTTGCGCACTGATTATAGCGGCGATAACTTTCATAATCTGTCTGTCAGGCGTACTACTCGGTAAAAAATTCGGATCGCTGTTAAAAAAAGCCGACCTAATAGGCGGAATAATCTTAATCGGTATCGGCGTGGAAATATTGCTTACGTCACTGCTGTAAAAGACAAAACGAATATTCAAACGACGGCAAATTCGATTGGATTGAATCAACGGTTTCAGTAAAATTAAAGTGAATTATTTGAATGCGCATTCAAAAGCCGACTTAAACGAAAATTAAATATTAAATCAAAACAAATGAGTTCGAAGATTCTTCGAACTCGTTTTGTTTCAGCTTGATTAAGTACAAAAAATATATTTTTACAATAATAACTCGTCCGTCTAATTAAATTATGCGATTTGCCGATATGCTTAAAAAAAAAGCATCGAAATTCATCCGATTTTGCGATATATCGAGCGATAACGCCTTAGCAAATCAGCCGACCGTATCACCGCCCTTTATATAACCTAAACTCAAATAGTCTGTAAATTCGTTGATATGGTGCTATTAATCGTATATGTCCGTATAAGCCTCATGTTCGTGCAATTAATAATTTCGTCTCGTCAAAAAAGGTAGAACCAACTGCCAATTACGCTATAATGATTCTTAACAACAAAATCTTATTTCCGCTACCGAAGTCAAAATGTCTATCCGCTATCTTGGAGCTACCGGCCGGATTCGAACCGGCGACCTGCTGCTTTGCCGAGCGAGCCTTGCGAGCTAACGCCACGGAGCGCAGCGAAGTATTACGAATACTTTCGTAAGCAGCGTGGAGCC